>VYLF01000005.1_pt1 | contig 241630 bp, 232 predicted proteins | sample 5114371 | NCBI WGS metagenome assembly VYLF01 (sample SAMN12291773, study PRJNA351875) | freshwater metagenome | isolation source: freshwater lake | place: USA: Michigan, Kent Lake | collected 2013-08-15 | reverse complement strand
ACCGGGCATGAGGACAGCTAATCCTCATGAAAACACGAAGCAGCCACGTCTGCCCCGATTAACCCCGCTTACCCATCCCCAACCGGTGTCGCCGCTGCAGCAACAACGCCCTCTTGTCGGAGATGGGACTAGGTTATGCGAGGCTTGGTGGGAGGGGGATAAGTTTTGTTCTGTTATCTCCCCTCTCCCACTGGGGTCGACCTATAGGTCGACGGGTAGGGGGTGAGGGCTTACGGGCGAAAAAGCTTGTTGCCTTGTTCACAAAGGCCTCGCCAACCCACCTTATAGATTGGGTGAGCGTAAGCCCTCACCCCCGTCCCCTCTCCCAAAGGGAGAGGGGAGAGTCCCTGCCCCCGTCATCCCCACCGAAGCGGTAGCGCAGAGCGGGGACCCCCAAGGACTTTGCGGCACAAGGTCCCGGATCGGCTGACGCCGTCCGGGATGACAATGCGAGGAGATTGAAGGGGTCTTCGCGAAAGACCAAACCCGCACCCTGATCTTGCCATCACGCACAGGGGCGGTCATCATGGCGGAATGAAAACAGGTAGTGTCCGACTCGACCGGCATGCTCGGCACATTCTCCTTAAAGAGATTGGCGGCCCTGGGCAGAAGCGGCTGGCGCAGGCCACAGTCGCGCTGGTGGGTGTGGGCGGATTGGGGGCACCTGCTGCACTTTATTTGGCGGCGGCAGGAGTTGGTCGCTTGATCCTGATTGATCCCGACGTGGTGGAGCTTTCCAATCTGCAGCGACAAATCCTGTTCAAAACCGAAGATGTGGGTGTCGATAAAGTCCGCGCAGGCCAAGCCGCGATCCGGCACCTGGACCCTGCGATTGAAGTAGAAGTGCAGGTGCAGCGCTTGGACGCAAGCAATGCTGAGCGCTTGATTGCGGGTGCTGACCTTGTTCTGGATGGTACCGACCAGTTTGAAACCCGCTTTGCTGTCAATGCGGCCTGCCATGCGCTGGGTATTCCGTTGGTATCTGGTGCAGTAGGACGCTGGGATGGACAAGTGGCGGTCTTTGGCTCTGGCCTCAGCAAGACCGACCCGCATGGCAAAGCCTTGCCCTGCTACCGCTGTTTTGTGCCCGAAGTCCCACCCCAAGCAGAATCCTGTGCCGAGATGGGCATTGTTGGGGCTTTGACGGGCGTGGTGGGCTCAATGATGGCACTGGAAGCCATCAAGTGGCTGACCAAGGCCGGTAAGCCGCTGATGGGGCGGCTGTGGATGATGGATGGGCTCAGCGGTCAAAGCCGAACTGTAGATTTGACGGCCGATCCTGCCTGCTCCTGTTGTGGCGCGCACTAAGATGCGGGCGCTGGGCATATTGATGGCCTGTGGGCTCTATCTGACTGCCCCTGTTGCCCAAGCACAAACCCAAGATATGTGCGCCTTGATGGCGCGCAATCCCGGCTGGGCAGAAGCCGTTCGCTCTGCCTCTTTGACGTGGAAGGTCAGTCCCGGCACGATCTTGACCGTGATCGACCAAGAAAGTCGCTTCAAGGCCAATGCCAAGGGGGCAGGGGCGGTTGATGCCAATTCAATCCGCAATTTCGGCTTTGCCCAAGCTAATCTTCGGACGTGGAACTGGTTTTTGCGCGATACAGGTCGAACCTCGGGTTCGCGATCAAATTTTGCCTTAGCGGCAGATTTTGTTGGCTGGCATTTCGCCAAGATGGAATCGCGGACCAAGATTCCACGTAACCAATTCGTCTCGCATTATCTAATCTACAAGTTGGGGGAAGGCGGCTTTAGGCGGGGCGCGCCGCAGCAGGCCCGTAGTTTGGCCTCGACCTTGAGCGTACGGGCGCAATTTCATGATCGCAAGCTTTGGACGTGTGGTTTTGGCGAAGTGGAAGACCCTGACGAAGAAAGCCCCGTAGCGGTGCCTAACTAGTCGCTCTTTTTGGGTCTGAAGCCTTTGGAGGTGAGGCCGGTTTTGCGGGCAAGCGGTTTCCTTGGCTTGTCCGGCTTTGGTTTGGCGGCGGATTGAGGCTTGTCCTTGGCCTTAAAGCCATGACGCGGCTTTTTTTCGCCTTCGGCTTCACTCTTTTTGCTGATCTGACGGACCTTCAAGCCTTGGCGCAGCGAGAGCGGCGCGCTCAACTGGCCTTTATCGGGATCAGCAAAGGCAGAGCCGAATTTCGTCAGGCGTTCTTCGACGCTGCCCAGAAATTCGGCTTCCCACTCGGTTAAACCCTCTGCGCTCAACTTCGCCTTGTCTGCCGCCCGTTTCAGGGCCGACAGGGCGCGCTTGGTCAGGGCAGGGTCAACCCGTCGCGACAAAAAGGCCTCAGATTTCGCCGACGGCTTCCAGATAGAGGTCGAGCATCATTTCTGCCTCAGCCCGATCATTGGCGTCTTGCTTGCGCAAGCGGATGACGGCGCGCAGGGCCTTGGTATCAAAGCCCAAGGATTTGGCTTCGCCATAGACTTCCTTGAGTTGCTCAGCCAATTCGGTTTTTTCAGTTTCCAGCGTTTCAATGCGGGCAACAAACTGACGCAGCTTTTCCTTTGACGAAGAGGTCAAAGCTTGTGGGGCGGAAACGCGGTTGTCGTCGTCGTCGGCATCATACATGATTGGAACCTCAAAGTATCAAGTCAGGGCTGGTCTTGACCATCCTTCTAGCCTGCCTGCTTAAAGGTGCAATCAGGGCTCTGCACGAAACTGGGCAGAACTTCCCTCATAAACAGTGTCGGTCGCATGGGCGCGGATGATGCCCTCCACTAAGTCGGGATCGACCCAATGGGGCATATGGCCCGCCTCTGGTACACGGAAGCTTGTGGCATGGGGAATGTCACGCTTAAGTCCTGCGGCATGAATGGCATTGTAAACAATCACATCGCCTTGGCCCGAGACGATGGTGACGGGTAGCGTCAGGCTTGAATAGCGCACGGCCTGCTTGCCCATTTCCGCGCTGCCGATCACCATATCCTCGGCATTGGCCTTATAGGCTTTGGGGCGGAAAAACAGCGGTGTGCCGATTTTGTCGCCATAGTCGGGTGGATTGACGGGACCAGGCGCAAAGCCCCGCGCAATGCCCTTTGGCGCAAGCTTGGGGCCGACCAAAGGCGGCAGGGTCCAGACCAATAGGTCGCCAAGGATAGGCCAGCCCGCGATGCGGTTTAGCCAGCTTGCCGATTTCTGCCATGGGTGTGACGCGGGGGCTAAGAGGACGAGGGCTTTGACGAGCTCTGGATGGTCCAAGGCCAAGCGCAAGATCACGCCCGATCCCCAGCTGTGGCCAACAGCGACAACAGGGCCAGAGGCAGTCTGGCGCAGAATGTCCGCGATGAAGGCGGCTTGCTCGCCCAAAGTGGCCGCATTCTTTGGGCGCCCTGAATAGCCAAGGCCCGGGCGATCTGGCGCAATCAAGCGCATATCTGTCAGTCGATGGCCAAGCGCGGAGATCAGTTCGCGCCCGTTTGAAGCTGCACCATGCACCATAAGGACTTCTTGCCCGCTGCCCTGTTCAATCACATGGGCCTTGACCCCACGCGCCGTGACAAAGCGGCCGATGGCCGGCCAAGAACGCTCAATCAAGGCCAGCCGCAACACAATGGAGATGAGGGCAAATAGGCACAGGGCTGAGGCCAGCACCAAAAACGGCATGAGGCGGGAAAGGTCGTCTGGGCTCACAGCGATAATCCGTCCAATCGGGCTTCCATACGGATCAGGCCGCGCTTGGCACCGTCCAGATAGGGATGGTAGAAGAGCGCTTCGCGGTAAGCCGCTTGCGCGCCAAGGAAATCACCCAAATCCTCGCGCACAAGGCCAAGCCCGGTCCAAGCGGCAAAGTGGCGCGGCTCAAGGGCAAGCGTGCGCTTTAAGAGCGCTTCTGCCTGTACCAAATCGCCATCATCATAGGCGATGGTCGCCAAGCGGGCTAAACCTTCCGCGAAATTGGGGTCAAGCTCGGTGATGGAGGTCAAGGCCGTCCGGGCGGATTCTTTGTCCTGCGCATTTAGCGCGACACTGGCGCTCTCCAACAGGAAGGTGATGGTGGGCGAGGCATTGCGCGTCATGATCAGGTAGATTTCGCCCTCATAGCGCGCGGCTTCTTCCGCTAAGCCACTGCGCGCCAAAGCTTCGAAATAGGTGTCGAGCTTTTGGGCCGGTGGCGGATCATAGATGGTTGGATTATCGACTTCAGGTGTCACTACGCCCGGCGTGATCGGGATGGAGCCCGCCGGCAGGATCAAAAGAAAAGGCAAAAGTCGCAAGAACCGCATAGGCTTATGCTTTCACCTAAACCGCCAAATCCGTCAAACGGGAAGCCCCGCGTCGCGCATCGCTTGGCGTAAGCCTTCTGGTCCCTCAAACAAATGGGTTACGAATCCGTACGAGGCAGCGGCGGCGATATTGGCGGGCGAATCGTCGGTGAAGAAGACTTCTTCTGCGGCCAGTCCGCCCATACGTTTCAAGCTGATGTCGAAGATTGGCTTTAAAGGCTTGGCAGTCTTCTCATCGCCAGAGACAATGATGTCCTTGAAGTAGCGCGGAAAATCAAACGGGCCAAAGCAAGTTTCAACCATTTCGCTGGGCATATTGGTCAAAACATATTGAGGGATGTTGGCCGCCGCCAACTCGCTCACCAATTGGGTAGAGCCGGTGATCTCGCCGGTGATCATCTCGGCAAAGCCTGTTTTCCAAGCCGCAATTTCAGCAGCAAATTCCGGGAATTCAGCTTGCCTAGCTGGAATGGTCACAGCCATTTCCTGGCCCTCGTCATGCAGCATGTGCCATGACATCGGGCAGACGTGATCGAGAAAATAGTCAAGTTTGTCGGGGTCTGAAATCAAACGCGCATAAAGTTTGCGCGGCGACCAGCCGACCAATACATTGCCATAATCGAAAAGGACTGCGCGGATGGGCGCAGGCACGCGCAATTAGCCTTGCTTGGCTTTAAAGCGTGGGTCGACCTTGTTGATGACATAGACCCGACCTTTACGGCGCACGACCTGACACGCTGCATGGCGGGTCTTCAGTGATTTGATAGAGCTCTTCACTTTCATGGTCGTATTCCAAAAGGTGGCGCGCAATGAAGGCGCAGTTAAGGTGACGTCTTTAGAGAGCGGCGCTGATACGTGTCAGAACACGAGAAGTCAATTCGCAGACGCAGAATTTACGGCCATTTCTCGCACCAAAGCGGGTAGAAATACCAGTGGCCAAATCACGAGGACGGCATTCATCCCGAACCAAACGGCGTCGACCTCCCCCAACAACAACCAATAGCCACAGGCCATGCTGCCCGCCACAATGGTTAGGATGAGGGAAATCAAAGCTAAGGGCCGCCAAATTGGGTTCCCTTGGCTAGCAGCGTGCACCGCCCACAGGCCCGTTATGGAGAAGGCGATGTCGAGAGGGAAGAAAGACCAGTTCCACGCCACCACCCGGGGGTCATGCGCATGGGCATAGAGCCAGTCACTCGGGATACTGATCAGGCCCAAGCATTCGAGTAACGCAATGCTCCAATAGACCATGAACGCGACATCGGTCGCCGTCAGGGCCCATTTGAGCGATGGGCGCATTACTTCTTATCCTTCTTGTCCGTCGGGCAGATTATGACCGCATAGGCCGCGCCCCAGCACGTGGTTTTGCCAATCAGATAATTGATCTCAAACTTGGAGGCCAAATAATAATTGGTGCGCTTGATCGGCAGAATGCTAGCCGCATCTAGGCTCAACTTGTCCTGCTCACGCATAACTTGACGCAGCCGCTGCTCCGTCGGGTTAGAGTAGAAGAGGGCACCTAGGATGAGGATCAGAAAGAGGAGGAATCGCATGATGTTCCGATTGAGCCCCAACTTTGTGACGGGAAAATGGCGCTAGACTTTTGAGAACATCAGGGTTGCGTTGGTGCCGCCAAAGCCAAAGGAATTGGACATGGCAGTTTCAATCTCACCCTCCTTGCGCGCCCGCAATATTGGTAGGTCGGCAAAGTCTGGATCAATCTCATCAATATGGGCGCTTTCACAGGCAAAGCCTGCTTGCATCATCAGAAGGCTATAGATGGCTTCCTGCGCGCCTGCGGCACCCAAGGAGTGGCCGGTTAGCGATTTGGTGGACGAGATGAGCGGGATGTTGCCCGCAAAGACTTCGCGGATCGCACCCACTTCTTTGGCGTCACCAACGGGTGTCGCGGTACCGTGCGGGTTCAGATAATCGACCTTGCGACCGCCCGACATCTCAAGAGCTTGGCGCATACAACGCACAGCGCCTTCGCCAGAAGGGGCGACCATATCGTGACCATCAGATGTGGCGCCATAGCCTGTCAGCTCGGCATAGATTTTTGCACCGCGCGCTTTGGCGCGGTCATAGTCTTCAAGGACCAGCATGCCGGCGCCGCCAGCGATGACAAAGCCATCGCGATTCTTGTCATAGGCGCGCGAGGCACGTGACGGGGTGTCATTATAGCCAGATGACATGGCACCCATGGCGTCAAACAGAATCGACAGGGTCCAGTCGAGGTCTTCGCTGCCGCCTGCAAACATGACATCCTGCTTGCCCCAAGCAATGCTCTCATAGGCATTGCCGATGCAGTGCGCGCTGGTGGCGCATGCTGAACTGATCGAATAATTGACGCCCTTGATCTTGAACCAAGTGGCCAAGGCGGCAGACACGCCAGAGCACATGGCCTTTGGCACCGCAAAGGGGCCGACGCGCTTGGGCGAGCCCGTCTCGCGGGTCTTGTCGGCTGCACCAACGATGGCCTTTGTCGAAGGACCGCCAGATCCTGCGATAATGCCAGTACGCTCGTGGCTGACTTCGTGGGCTTCAAGGCCTGAGTCGGCGATGGCCTGTTCCATCGCAATATGGCCCCAACCCATGCCCTCGGACAAAAAGCGCGCTGCGCGCCGGTCGACCAAGGTTTCCCAGTCGAGATTTGGGCGGGCTTGCACCTGGCACTTAAAGCCATGATCGGCATGTTCTTGGGCGAAGCTAATGCCTGATTTGGCAGTTCGCAGGCTTTCGGTCACTTCTGCGGTGTCATTGCCAATCGATGACACGATGCCCATTCCTGTTACGACAACACGACGCATCGGCTTTTTCCTTATAAGGCGTCTGGCTGAAACAGTCCGACGCGCAAGTCTTTTGCGGTATAGATAACTTTGCCATCAGCCAGAACTTGGCCATCAGCAACGCCCAGAATCAAACGCGATTTGAACACGCGCTTAATGTCGATTTCGTAGCGAACGAGTTTGATGTCATTGGTGATTTGGCCAGAGAATTTCACTTCGCCGACACCAAGCGCGCGCCCTTTTCCGGGCAGGCCAGACCAGCCCAAATAAAAGCCAACCAATTGCCACATGGCATCTAGGCCCAGGCAACCCGGCATCACTGGGTCGCCTTTGAAGTGGCAATCAAAGAACCACAGGCCTTTATGCACGTCGAGCTCTGCCTCGATCCGTCCTTTGTCAAAGGCACCACCCGCTTCCGTGATGGTGGTGATTCGATCCATCATCAGCATATTGGGCAATGGCAGTTGCGCATTTGCTGGACCAAATAACTTGCCTTCGCCACACGCGATCAGCTGTTCATAGCTATAAGAGGATTCACGCGCGGGGATGGTCGTTTCGGTAGTCTGCGTCAAAGGGATGCCGTCCTGTTACAAAATGTTTCACAAGGGCGTTAGCATGGCGGAAGGCCATTCGCCAAGCATGCTTTCCCTTATGGCTGACGCGAATTGTCAGCGCCCCAAAGCTCAGATGCGGCTACCCATCCTTTGAACCGACCGGCCTTTACTTGGCGCCAGCCGGGCCGTTCCTCTGTGATTTCAACGATCACGCCGTCTGTAATATAGGCGACGACGCGCGTGTCGCTGCTGGCATTGGCGCGCATTGCAACACGCATGTCCCGGGCGGGGCGCGCGATACCGGTCCGCCGACCGTCCAGCATGCGCTTATGTACCCAGCTGACGGCGCCATCTGGATCCTCAATGCGTCGCCATTCCTCTGTTTCCGCGACAACCCGCACCGGCAGGCCTTTGCGCTTATAGACCCAGCGGACTGGATAGTCCTTGTCGGGGCCTGCGCGGCCATTGATGTTGGAAAATTTCAAGGAAACAAAGCGCGGAACGGGCTGGCCCGACGGTGTTTCCCCAGCCAATCGGTTGAAGGGTGGATAGCCGCCAGCAAAAGCAGGGCCGGCGAAAAGGTTGGTCGCTGCCAAAGCAACGCTGGCAAGGATGGCTTTTTCTTTACCCATCGTGCGCAACTACTTCCCAATCAACGGCTTTATCGCATCCATTGATAAAGCCCAACCGCTTTTCATCTCGCCGATGAAGGTGAACAGCGTCTTAATCCGATGGGTAAAATTGTCTGCAACCACCAGATTTCAGCGATCACTGCGATGTCGCTTGGCGTCTGCGCTTTGCCTTGCTACACAGGGTTATGCCCCAGTCAAAACTCAAAGTTATCGTCACCCGCAAATTGCCAGAGCCCGTCGAAACACGGATGGCAGAATTGTTTGATACCGAGCTGAACGCGACCGATACGCCCATGACCTATGAACAATTGGTCGATGCTGTCAGCCGCGCTGATGTCTTGGTACCGACGGTGACGGACAAGATCGATAGCAAGGTTCTTTCCCGTGCGGGGGAGCGTTTGCGCTTGATTGCTCAGTTCGGGGCAGGCGTTGACAATATGGATGTCGCAACCGCCATCCAGCGCGGCATTACCGTAACCAATACACCGGGCGTTTTGACCGAAGATACCGCCGACATCACCATGGCCCTGATCTTGGCTGTGCCGCGCCGCCTGATGGAAGGGGTGCGCGTGGTTGAGGCCGATGGCTTTGAAGGCTGGTCGCCCACGTGGATGCTGGGTCGTCGGGTGGCCGGTAAGCGTTTGGGCATTGTGGGCATGGGCCGGATTGGTCAGGCGGTTGCCCGCCGCGCCAAGGCCTTTGGCCTACAAATCCATTATCATAACCGCCGCCGCGTTTCGGCTGCCATTGAGCAAGAGTTGGAGGCGACCTATTGGGAAAGCCTAGACCAAATGTTGTCGCGGATGGACATTATTTCGGTCAATTGCCCGCACACGCCTGCGACCTACCATCTTCTATCGGCCCGCCGCCTGCAATTGATGAAACCTAGCGCCTATCTGGTAAACACCGCACGCGGCGAAGTCATTGACGAAGCCGCCCTTGCCCGCATGCTCGACAAGGGTCTGTTGGCTGGCGCGGGCCTAGACGTGTTTGAGCATGAGCCTGCGATCAATCCCAAGCTCAAGAAGCTGCCAAACGTCATGCTCTTGCCCCACATGGGCTCTGCCACCATGGAGAGCCGCACCGAAATGGGCGAAAAGGTTATCATCAATATCAAAACCTTCGCCGATGGGCATAAGCCGCCTGACCGGGTTATTCCTGCGATGTTGTAGGGGTACCCCACTCGCTCTTTTGGGGGGAGGGGAGCGCGCTGTAGCAATGAGCTTCGTAGGGTAGGGTGCATTCCATTGATGGAATGCACCATGTTCAAGCAATTCCTGAGCTTATTCATCTTGGGCCTTAGCAAAATCACTTGGAACGGCTTCAGGCCGCACTTCGCTTGCCGTGAAGCCATTCAACAATTATTTCGGCGCAAGATACGGGGTCAAGGGGCGCGCCTTCGGCGCGTCGGCGAAGCCGATTGCACCCCTTGACGCCTCATCTTGCGCGTCCAAACTCGAATACGGCCTTTGCGGAGGCACAGCCTGCGGCAAAGGCGTTCCGAAGCGAAAACAATATTTCAAAAACAGCGCCATACGCATGGCGCATTTCAGGGCAAAGCCAGCCCCTAAAGCGCCCCGCCCCGCAGAACGCGGCCCATCAGGCCAAAAAGCTTGCGGCTGTTCTCGTTGGCTTCGGGCTTCCACTCGGGGTGCCATTGGACCGCAAGGACGGGGCCACCCCGTGCGGTGCTGGAGAAGGCCTCGACCACGCCATCGGGCGCGCGGGCTTCCACGCGTAGGTCTGCGCCTAGTTTGTCGACGCCCTGATAGTGGACAGAATTGACCTTGATGTCGGCTTGACCAATGGCGGCCAAAATCGCTCCACCTTCTTCCAGCCGAACGTCATGCTCATGGGCGAACATGGCATCAAAGCTTACCCCGTCAGGGGAATGGTGTTGGAAGGCGCGGGCGGGGTCGGCCATGTCGCGCCGAAGCGTGCCGCCGAAATGGACGTTGAGCTCTTGGAAGCCACGGCAAATGCCAAAGACGGGCTTGCCAGCTTTCAGCATGACATCGGCCAAGGCCATCGCCATCTCATCGCGATTGGGATCAAACGGGCCGGGCGCATCGACGATATCTTCGCCGTAGCGGTGGGGCTGCATGTTGGAGGGAGAGCCCGTCAGCAACAGCCCGTCTAGTCGGCCGGCAACCGTTTCTGCGTCCACAAAAGCTGGCAAGGACGGGATCAAGAGTGGGATCGCATCTACATGCGGGCTGACGCCATAGAGATAGCGCTCCATCACGGCTTGGGCATATTCGGTGCCGACATGGCGCTGGCAACAAATCATGCCGAGGATGGGTCGTGCGTTCATGTGGGGCGCTCTAGCTCTGCAGCAAAACAGGGCTATCGCCATGCCAGCGCAGCCAGACTTCATCTTCCCACGTGAAATCCTCTTGATCCCAGCGCGACAGATTAGGGCGCGACACTTGCATGCGGCGGCCATTGATGAGGTCGATCTCGTAAATGCTCTCGCTGCCAAGATAGGAAATTTGGCGCACGACCCCGGCGGTCACATTACAGCCCGATGGCGCATCTTCCGGTGTGGGCGGGGCGGCACCTTCTTCGCGCTTCAAAAGTTCGATCTTCTCAGGCCGTATGCCGACCCACATCTTCTCACCCCCTGCACCCGAGACGCCGTGGTCAAAGAAGATCCGACCGCCCAATTCTTCCGATTGCACAATCGCGTGGTCAGGCTCATCGACTTCTAGCGTGCCTTCGAACAGATTTACGCTGCCAATGAAGTCGGCGACGAACTTATTGGCGGGGAATTCATAGAGGTTGGAGGGGGTGGCGGTTTGCATGAGCTTGCCCCGGTCCATAACCGCGCAGCGTCCTGCCATGGCCAGTGCTTCATCCTGATCATGGGTCACCATCACAAAGGTAATGCCGACTTTGTCTTGAAGTTCTGCGAGTTCAAAGCGCATCGCCTCGCGCAGCTTGGCGTCGAGCGCACTGAGCGGTTCGTCTAACAAGAGGACCTTTGGTTTTTTGACGAGTGCGCGGGCCAAAGCGACGCGTTGGCGTTGGCCACCACTCATCTGATCAGGCTTGCGCTCTGCCAGATGGTCCAGCTTGACGTCGGCCAAAGCCGCCATCACGCGGCCATATTGGTCCGCCTTGGCGACATTATCGAACTTGAGACCATAGGCGACGTTTTCAAACACCGTCATATGCGGAAAGACGGCATAGGATTGGAACACCATGTTCACCGGCCGCTTATTGGGCGGGATGGTCGACATGTCGATGCCATCAATGAAAATCTTGCCTTCACTGGGCATTTCAAAGCCCGCCAGCATGCGCAGCAACGTGGTCTTCCCGCAGCCCGATGGGCCGAGGAGGGCGAAGAATTCCCCACGCGGAATTTCCAGGGTCACGCGGTCAACAGCGGTCACCTTTCCATAGCGTTTGGATACTTCTTCAACCCGAATAATGGCGTCACGATCACTCATAACTTAGCTCTCTTTGGTGGTTGCACTTTGGGCGCGCAAAGCAAGGACGGTGGCAAGCACCGTGATCAAGATAATGATGGTCGAAGCTGCATTGACCTCAGGCGTCACAGAGAAGCGCACCATTGAATAGACCATGACCGGGAAGGTGATGGTCCCAGGCCCAGAGGCAAAGAAGGTGATCACAAAATCATCCAACGACAAGGTAAAGGCCAAAAGGCCACCGGCGATCAGGCCGGGCTTCATGTGCGGGATGATGACATCGCGGAAGGCCTGATAGCGCGAGGCACCTAAGTCGAGGGCTGCGGCCTCCAACTCGGGATTAAAGCTCTCCAGCCGCGCCCGGACCACGATGGCGACAAAGGGGAACGCAAAGGTCACATGCGCTAAAATTATCTGCGTCAGATTAAACGGATAGGGCAGATCGTTAGGGAATCCGATTCTGGCGAAGAACAAATATACTGCAACGCCAAAGCATATTTCGGGCACCACAATCGGCAAATTCATGCCGCTTTCTAACGGGCCCTTGAATGGGAATTTGAAGCGCCAGAAGACAAAGGCCATCAAGGCCCCCAGCACGACCGAGATGACGGTACAGACCCCTGCAATCAAAAGCGAATTGAACAAAGCTTCGCGCAATTGCGTGTTCTCAAACGCTTTGAAATACCATTTGAGCGTAAAGCCCTTCCAGACGACATTGGCCTTGGAATCGTTGAAACTGAACAGGATCAGGATCATGAGCGGCGTGTAGAGAAAGACAAAAACCCCGGCCAGCCACGCCTTCATGGCGGGCATATTGAGATAGTCTAGGGGCGCGCGGGCGGCTTTTTTGGCCATTAGTGTACCCCTACCTTTCCACCTTTGCGCTCCATAAAGGCGCGAATGGCAAAGAAGATTAGCGTAATATACATCAGGATGAAGGACAAAGCGGCCCCAAACGGCCAGTCGTTGGCGCGCTTGAATTGTCGTTCAATCAAGCTTGCGATCATCAGATCATCGGGTCCACCCAGCAAATCCGGTGTCAGATAAGCCCCCAAAGCTGGAATGAAGGTGATCACAAGACCTGCCGCGATCCCAGGTGCCGCCAGCGGCACGATGATGCGACGGATTGTTTCCAAATGCCCGGCACCCAAATCAAGGCTCGCCTCGATCAGGCTTTTGTCCAACCGATCCAGGGCGGCATACAGCGGCAGGACCATGAAGGGCAGATGCACATAAACAAGGCCTACGACCACGGCGAATTTATTGTAGAGGAGGGGCAGGGGCTCAAACACCCCCATTTGCATGCCAAAGACACCCAGTAAGTTGTGCAGACCTTCTAGCCCTGAGTTAATGACGCCAGAGGTGCGCATTACCGCGATCAGCGCATAGGTGCGGATCAAAAGATTGGTCCAGAAGGGCAGCATGATCAGCAATAAAAGCCACGTCTTTTGCTTTTCATCCGCAAAGGTCATGGCTAGTGCCACCGGGAAAGCGACGACGAGGCAAATCACGGTCGTTGCCAGCGCCAACCAAACCGAATTCCACATAACCTTCAGGACTTCGGGGGAAAACGCTTTGGCATAATTGGAGAAAGTACCCGTAATCGCGACCTCGACGGGGCCCACATTCTCGCCGACCGAATAGGCCCAGACCATGGCCATGGGCGCGACAAAAAAGATCATAAACCAAATGACTGGCAGCGCGATGGTCGCGCGGAAAAACATCTTATCTTCGCGCCAATCTTGCATCACCCGCCCTCATGAAGCTTTGTCGTCTTATTTCAATCCCATACCGAAGGGTCTGTCGAGGGCTTTTCCGTCGTTTTACTGACTTTGTTGTAACAAATTGTATCGATGCCACGGCAATGGGCACTTAACTTTGGGTTAAGCTTGCTGCCCCCGTGGCCAAGCCCGCACCAAAACCCGCTCAGACTCCGCCCAGCGCTTTTCAACCACTAAGCGCATGACTTGGGCATCATCAAAAAACACCGCCCCTTTGATGCCGTCGAGAACTGCTTTTGCGACATTATCGAGATCGATGGCCGGATAGTCGCGGTTGAGATCGATCAATATCTCCACCTCAAACTCGCCATGACGCGGCCGGATCTTCATTTCGGTCCGCAGCAATCGGTCGAGCTTTTGCTTGTAAACCTTCGACTGCGAGGTGACCTCAAGAATGAGGAATTCCGCCAATGGGCCAATTTGCCGGCCCTTGGTGGCGCCGCTGCCACGCCATGGCTCTGGGGTCTCGGGCTCTGGCAAGGGGGGCTCTACGATCAAGAGTGAAAAGAGGCCCCGATCATGTCGGCCCTGCCCTCATTTAGCAAGACGAGATCGGCAGAGGGCGCGCTGTTCGTGTTGTGGTCAATTATTCAGGTATTTACAGAACTTTATGCATTTGCATGCAGGTCCTCTGCAACTATTTGTAAATAGTCTTGTGGGTAAGATTTCTGGCCGCAATAAATCAACTGTTTACGACCTAGCCGTTTTACAGAATTCAAATTGGAGGCGACGTTGCAGAATACCCTCACGCAAGATGATCAGTCTCAATTGCTCGGCGTGCGCATCGATACCGATGTTGCGTTACGTATGACTCGCACCCTTTGGGAAGTTTTGAGCCAGCATGACCCAGTTTTGCGTGACAAGCTTGCGCATGCCTTACAGTCGGAAATTGATGGTTTGGCGCTTCAAGAAGAGCTGGATGAAGGTGGCAAGCCCGGCAATGACGGGGCAACGCTGCAAATCCTGAAGCTGTATCAGGCCATGAAGGCCGCTTAAGCCTTACGGTCTAGAATACGCACCACGAAGTCATGGTCGTCCTTAGGGCCTGCCGAGAATTCTGCGTGCGCCGTCTCAGTCCAATCTAATTCATCGAATGCCGGAAAGAATGCGGTTCCTGTCGGCGCTGCATCCACGTCTGTAAGATACAATCGATCGGCCTGTGATAGGGCTTCGGCATAGATTTGTCCGCCGCCAATTACGCAGATTTCGTCTTGGTGCGTGGTCTTAGCCATGGCCGTTGCGGCTTCGATGGCCAATGGCAGACTGGTCCAAACGCTGGCTCCTTCGGCTTGAAAATCTGGATCGCGCGTGATCACCAAGTTCGGGCGGCCCGGCAGAGGCTTTCCAATCGAGTCCCACGTTTTGCGCCCCATGATGACGGGCTTGCCCAAGGTGATGGCTTTGAAGTTTTTAAGGTCACTTCCCAAGCGCCAAGGCAAGTCATTGTCGACCCCAATCACATGATTGCGGCCACGCGCAACGACGAGGCAAAGTTTGATCGACTTCATCATCGTGGCCTAGCACCAATTGCTTAGCCGACAAATGCCTTTTCATAGACAAACTGGCCGGGCTGACTGACCGAACCCTCGGTGAAGCCAGCATTTTCGAACATGGCCTTACAAGACGCCAACATTTCCATCGATCCACAAATCATGCCGCGATCTTCATCTGGATTGAAAGAGGGCAGGTCGTGTTCGCGGAAGAAGCTGCCATCCGCAACGCGAGCGGGCAGGCGGCCCTTCGGGTTGTCAGCCTCGCGGGTGGCCGCGGTATCCAAGATCAGTTTGCCCGCCAAGATATAGTCGCCCACCAAGGGATCATCCTTCAAGCTTGCAACCAACTCTTTGCCATAGGTCAATTCGTCGGCGGTCCGGCAGGTTTGGGTTAAGATCACCTCTTCAAAGCGCTCGTAGGTTTCAGGGTCGCGGATCAGGCTGGCAAAGGGCGCAATCCCTGTTCCCGTCGCCACCATGTATAGACGCTTTCCAGGCAGAAGCGCGTCAAGCACCAAGGTGCCAACCGGTTTGCGTCCCACCAGCACAGTTTGGCCGACTTCAATGTTGCACAATTTCGAAGTCAACGGCCCATCTGGCACTTTGATGGAATAGAACTCCAATTCCTCATCCCAATTTGGGCTGGCTATGGAATAAGCCCGTACCAACGGCTTGCCGTCGATCTCTAAGCCCATCATCACAAACTCACCGGTCCTGAACCTGAAAGCAGGGGAACGGGTTGTGCGGAAGCGGAAAAGACGGTCGGTATAGTGCTGGACGGCCAGCACGGTTTCTGAGGTAAAGGCGGACACGGGGATATAGGCTCTCTGATTAGTCTTGTGCCCTTCAGATGGGCGAAAACAGCCTCTGCCGCAAGACGGAGCGGGATGAAACTGACAGGAGCATTTAGAGGATCTGGGTCAGCTGTGGCGTCAGGGCCCCATTTCAACAGCTTCAACACCCGTGGCACTGGCTTTTTACCCCCAAAACAGACTATAGAGCGCGCCAATCAAGCTGAGTTGTCAGCCCAACAGGTCATTTGCGGCCGGGAGACCCAATGTCAAAAGAAGAATTGCTCGAATTTCAAGGTACCGTGGTAGAACTTCTACCCAATGCCACTTTCCGCATCCGTCTTGAAAACGAACATGAAATTATCGGCCACACGGCTGGTAAATTGCGCAAGAACCGCATTCGCGTTTTGGCAGGCGATAAAGTTCTGGTCGAAATGACCCCCTATGACCTGACCAAGGGCCGGGTCACCTATCGCTTCCGGTAACACAAGTCCCATGAAGCTTATTCTGGCGAGCGCATCGCCGCGCCGACAAGAGCTTCTGGCCAGAGTCGGGATTGTGCCCGATAGGATTTGTCCAGCTGATTTGGATGAAACCCCTCTACCCCAAGAAACGGCGCGCCAGCACGGGTTGCGTCTGGCTTGCGCCAAAGCCGAGGCGATCGCCCAACAAAATCCGGACGATCTGATCCTTGCTGCCGACACCGTGGTGTCGGTGGGGCGCAGACTTTTACCCAAAGCGGAAACGCGCGAGCAAGCACTGGCCTGCCTCAATCTCTTGTCTGGACGCAATCACCGCGTCACCACCGCCGTCGCGGTCCAGCGTGGTGGGGTCAAGGCAAGCCGGGCAGTTGAGACCCGCTTGACCTTCAAGCGCCTCAGCGAGGCGGAGATCCGCCTTTATCTTGATAGCGAGCAATGGATGGGCAAAGCCGGTGGCTATGGCATTCAAGGCTTGGCAGGTGCCTTCTGCAGCCAATTGCATGGCTCTTGGGAGGGTGTGATGGGTTTGCCGCTTTACGAGACGGTGTCTCTCTTGGAAGGCTTTGGCTATAAAAGAATATGGTCATGAACGCGCCTAAGCCCCCGACACGCGAAATCGTCATCCACGAACGTATCGGCGAATTACGCGCCGCCTTGTTCGACCGTGACCGGATTGTTGAGCTGCGGTTAGAGCGTTGGTCCACCCATGAGAGCCGCGTGCGCTGGGGCCAGATTTATGCTGGGCGCGTCACAGCCATTGATGGCCGCATCGGTGGCGCTTTTGTCGATTTAGGCGTGGGGGAGCCAGCCTTTGCCCCCTTTGGCCGCGAGCGTGAAGCAGAGCTGCGCGTCGGCGCTGGCGTGGCTGTGCGCGTTGTGCGCGAAGCCGAAGGCGGTAAGGGCCCCGCACTGGCCTATGAGGGCCTGGCCCCACAAGGGCCATGTCCACGCCTGCTTGAAGATGCCACACCCTGGCAGGGCTGGCCGGGAGAGCCGCGTGAGGCCGATGAAGACGAGATTGACCGCATCGACGCCGCCTTTGAGGCAGCCTTGCAGACCGAAGTGCCCATCGCGGGCGGCGGTCGTTTAACGATTGAGCGCACGCGCGCCTTGACCGCTGTGGACGTTGACAGCGCCAACCGTGAAACCGGCGGCACCGACCCCGCCCGCTTTGCCCGCGGCCTTAACCTCGCGGCCGTGCCAGAAATTGTGCGCCAAATCCGCCTGCGGGGTCTCGGCGGCCTCATCTGTGTCGACTTTACTGGTCCGCGCCGCAAGGGTGATGCCGAGGCGCTGACCAAAGCTCTCATTAGTGCTTTTGATGCTGAAAAGAATGGTGGTGTCGCCGCGCCTAAAACCGAAGTCCTGCCCGTCTCCCGCTTTGGCATTGCTGAGATCGCCCGCCAAAAGCGCCGCCAAGCCTTGGCCGACATCTGCCTTGATGTCAGGGGCCAGCCCACTGCCGAGACCTTGGCGATTGAAGGCATCAACCGACTGGCTGCAGCCCTCAAAGGGGCGAAAGGCCGCACCGTGACACTCTATGCCCCGGCTGCACCTCTGGCCTTTCTAGAGGCTGACCCGATTGGCTGGCGGCAGGACATTGCCGACACGATTGGTGGCCAGTTCCAACTCCGTCTAGGCCGTCCAAGCCAGACCCAATGTGAAGTGGTGATCGCATGAGCCGAACCTGTCCTGAATGTGGCAAACCCACCGAACACGCCTATCGGCCCTTCTGCTCCAAACGCTGTGCCGATCTCGATTTAGGCCGTTGGCTCAATGGTTCTTATGCAATTCCTGTTCAAGAAGAGGATAATGGCATACCCGATGCAGAGGACCCCGTGGACAGAGACAATCTGATCCGCTAAACGCCCTCCTCCCGACAGGTTGCCCGGATAGCTCAGTCGGTAGAGCAGCGGATTGAAAATCCGCGTGTCGCTGGTTCGATTCCGGCTCCGGGCACCACTCTTTTTTCAATGACTAGCCGCTCAAAGCGTTTGTCATTATTCCAAGCCCCGTCAAGCCAAGGCTCAAGGGTTTGATTGGCTCCAGATGTAAGCGCTGGCATCAAAGTCCGACACAGGGACGTCGCTATTGGCGTTTGGAGAACGCACACCCCCTGGCCACGAATGGCCGCCACCAAACACAACCCGATTCACACTGTCGTACACATCGGGCGGGTTGATGCGACAGAGTGTAACCGGTGCAGTCGGCAAGCTGAGATTGGCGCGGGTGGTATAGCGGCGACAGGTTGTTGAAGCGCCAATGACCTCCTCAACAAATTGCGACGTGACATTATTTCGGCTCAGCCAATCATTGATCGTTGGGTCAACGCCGTAAAAATTAGTCGTCGAGATGCCATCACCGACTCCGCCGCTATAGGGATAGTTCCGATCGTTGGCGGCATGAATATGGAGCACCGGAATGGGTCGAGATGGCCTGCATGTAAAGTAGCGCGTCCCCGCACGATCAAATTCGCCGGATGCACCGCTGACCGCGCCGATCCCTGCTATTTGATCTGCCAAATCACAGGCCAAGCGGTGCGCCATCATCGCGCCGTTGGAAAAACCAGTTGCATAAATCTTTGCCGGATCGACGCCATAATTGGCACGAATGTCGGTAATCACGGCGCGTGTAAAAGCAACATCGTCCACATTTTGCGATTGCGCAGACCCACAGCACGCGCCCGCATTGAACGTTTGGAGGGCACCGCTTCCTTCCAGAAAGATTGCGTAAAATTGGCCCGTCGAAGCTGTCTTGGCAAGCTGACTGCTTGCAGCTTGGCCCATAGCTGTGCCCGTGCCGCCATGCATGGCAATCAGCGCCGGCCTTGGGCCTAGGGCACCAATGCCATTGGGTACATAAATCGCATAGCGGCGCGTTCCTTGCCCGGGAACGGTCAGCGTTCGCGCGATCCAAGCACCTCTCACCTGCACCGATAATTGTAGGGTGAAGCTTTGATATCTTGCTGTGATCGTGGTCGATCCCTCGGCAATACCCGTAACAATGCCGCTGGCATCAACCGTGGCGAAACTTGGATTGGACGAGGTCCAGCCTACCTGCGTTGCGTCAACATAGCTCGGAAAGGGCGCACCGCCGACTCGCTGGGCGAAGAACAAATTGATACGTTGCCCCGTCCCAATGGTAGTCGCGGCAGTGGGCTCAAGGGCTGCCGTCGTGGCGGGGTTGACCACCAAGGTCAAAGCAAAAGTCGTGGAACCCGCTGTGTTTCGGGCCGTGATGGTGTAAACGGCCGATGCTGTGGCCACAGTTGGCGTGCCAGTAATTTGGCCTGATGATGTGTTTAGGGTGAGACCTGCGGGCAGGGCGGGTGCAACCGCGTATGACGTAACTGTCCCCGTAACGCTGGGGTTTAATGGGGGCAGCGCTGTTCCAACCACAGCAGTCGTGGGACTAGGATAGGAAAGCGCACTTGGGGCTACTATGGGGTTAGGAGTGCCCCCGCCATTTCCGCCACCGGCCGGTTCACCCGATCCACCGCCACCGCAAGCGGCCAAGAAAAGCAAAAGAAGGCACGTCAAAAAGGTTCGCATACAAACACACTCCCGACCGGGCTATTTTAAACCAAGTATCTTTCTTCTCGCCGTCTTCGCCAGTTTTCATAGATTTTTGCTAATAATTCGGTAAGAATTTGAAACCTTGGTCTGATTACCCTGGCATCACTCCGCCGCCTCTCGCACCCCAATCAACGGCGCTAACAATTTCGGGGGCTGTACCCCTGCGCGCCCAAGGACTGGCATTGTTGCTAGGCAGGGGAGGGCGACCAAGGCAGACTGACCGAAAAGGGGAGGGTGCTGTGGGTCTGTTTTTTGCCGAAAAATATGTGAGTTTGCGGGCAATTATGCTCGGGTTTGTTGGGGCTTTCGTCGCTATCGGCGCTGGGAGTCAGGTTTTCGCGCAAGAAGTGTCGACCCAGACTGAGACAAAGGCCAATTGGTCCCTTGTCTGGTCCGATGAGTTTGATGGCACCGCAATTGATCCAACCAAATGGAGCCATGCCGTCGATTGCTGGGGCGGCGGCAATAATGAGAAGCAATGCTATACCGAGCGGCCGGTGAACAGCTTTGTCAAAGATGGCAACCTCGTCATCGTGGCGCGCAAAGAACACCGTCGTGGCCATGCCTTGCCGGTTGAACAGCGCACCAATAAGGCCGCCCGCGCTCAAGAAGTGACGCTTCCATACAGTTCCGCCAAGCTGGTCACTAAAGGCAAGGCTGATTGGCGCTATGGCCGGATTTCGGTGCGGGCGCGCCTGCCACAGGGCCAAGGCACTTGGCCGGCGATCTGGCTTCTGCCTGCTGGTGAAATCTATGGGCCGTGGGCAGCCTCGGGCGAGATCGATGTAATGGAGGCCGTCAATCTGGGCGAGCCTTGCCCAAATTGCCCAGGCGGGGTTGAGAATACGATTCTTGGTACGCTGCATTTTGGTGGGGCTTGGCCCAAGAACAAGTTCTTGTCGAAAACCACCCCCTTGGTCGGCAGCCTCGATGACTTTCACACCTACACGCTCGATTGGGATGCCGGCAAAATGGTTTGGTCAATTGATGGGGTGCCTTATGCCACACAAACCCCGGCAACATGGCACGAAGACCAAAGCCCAAGCCGACCTTCAGCGCCCTTCGATCAGGCATTTTATCTGATTTTGAACGTCGCAATCGGAGGGAATCTACCCGAAGGACGCAATTTGCGGGGTGTTTCGGCGAAGAATTTTCCCAAGACAATGGAAATTGATTGGGTTAGGGTCTATAAATGTGAACGCTCACATGATACCGCTGCGTGCGGGGAATAAGGGGCAATAGCCTTTTTGCGAGATCAGATAAGAAACGAAAAGCAACAAAAAACTGAGGATAGGAAACCTTAAAATGGCCGGACCAAGCGCAGTGACGACAAAGCCGCAAGAGGGCAATGTGAACGACAGAACCTTGTTCTTTATGTCGCTTGCTTTGTTCTTCATCTGGGGTTTTGCGACCGTTTTGATCGATATTTTGATCCCTAAATTCCGGGGGCTCTATAATCTCAGCTACGCAGAGGCCATGCTGACCCAGTCAGCTTTCTTCTTGGGTTACTTTGTTTTTTCGATCCCCGCTGGCAATTTGGTGGCCAAAGTTGGGTATATGCGTGGGATTATCGCAGGTCTTGGCGTGATGATCGGTGGCTGTGTCCTATTTGTGCTCGCCACTCATGTGGGCATTTATCCAGGCTTCTTGTTTGCCTTGTTTGTGTTGGCTGCGGGCATCACCATTTTGCAAGTTGCCGCCAATGCCGTGATCTCGATCGCAGGGGCCGCCGAAACCAGCTCAGCCCGTTTGACGCTTGCCCAAGCCTTCAACAGCTTCGGGACCTTCATCGGTCCATTCGTCGGTGCCAAGCTGATCTTGGAAGGTGGACCTGAAATCCCCAAGGACATCTCGACCCTGACGCCAGAAGCACTGAATGCGCTGCGCGCAGCAGAAGCGACGGCTTTGCAAGCACCCTATTTGGGTATCGCTACCGTATTGGTGCTGATCATGATCGTCTTCTATATGAAGCGTGACTTGTTGCCGCCCATGGCGAAAACTGAAACCCCGACAGGCCTTGGCTTTCACCTTTTGGCCAATAAGAAAGTCCTGTTTGGCGTCATAGCCATCTTCACCTATGTCGGCGCAGAAGTCGCCATTGGCTCGGTCTTGGTGAATTATCTAAGCCAAGCGAGCATCTTGGGCTCAACAGAGGCGCAAGCCGGTAAATTGGTCGCGCTTTATTGGGGCGGGGCCATGGTGGGCCGTTTCGCAGGCTCCTATATTTTGAGCCGCTTCCCAGCCGGGCAAGTTCTGGCGGTGTTTGCCGTGCTTGCGATTGTCTTGGCCGCTTTAGCTATGGTGTTGACGGGCCAGATCGCCGCGATCGCCATTCTCTCGATTGGCTTGTTCAACTCCATCATGTTCCCGACCATTTTCTCGCAGACCGTGATTGGCCTGAACGACGAAGACACGCCAAAGGCCGCTGCACTCTTGTGCATGGGCATTGTTGGTGGGGCCATCCTGCCCTTAGTAACGGGTTTTGCCGCAGACAGTGTTGGGCTTTCAGTCGCGCTGATCGTGCCGATCCTTGGCTATGCTTGGCTCGTGTTCTTCGGTCTGTTCGTCCATCGTCAAAACACTGCACCAGCAAGCTAAGCGAAGGCGAATACGAATATGCGCTCTCACATGCAGCCATTTTTCCAAAAGTCCGTCCGCGCCTGCCTCGTGCCCGTGCTCGCCCTATCGCTTGGCCTAACGGGCTGCGCCTCTGGACCGAAAAAGGACGACAAAGTCGAAACCCGGATCACCGAGATCATGAGTAAGATGAGTGTGGAGCAAAAAGTCGCTCAGCTCATCATGCCCGATATCTCGACGATCACCCCGGAAGATGTGGCCAAATATCGCTTTGGTACCATTCTAAACGGCGGCAATTCCGGCCCTTATGGCAATGAGCGCTCGAAGCCAGAGGACTGGCTGAAACTGGCTGACGCGTTTTGGGAGGCCTCACGCACACCCCATGCCGATGGCAGCCCGGTTATCCCCGTATTGTGGGCAACCGATGCGGTACACGGGCACAGCAATGTCGTGGGCGCGACGCTGTTCCCGCATAACATTGGCCTTGGTGCAACGCGCGATCCGGCTTTGATCCGCGAGATCGGCCGCATCACGGCGGCTGAAATCAAAGTCACCGGCATTGATTGGACGTTTGCGCCTACTTTGGCGGTGGTACGCGATGACCGTTGGGGCCGCACTTATGAAGGCTATGCCGAAGATAAGGGCCTCGTGTCTGAACTCGGCGCGGCCATGGTTGAAGGCCTGCAAGGCACAGGCCCAGATTTTCTGAGCCAAGACCGTGTAATCGCTACTGCCAAGCACTTCTTCGGTGACGGCGGTACCGCTGGCATTGATACCGGCGATACAGTCGGCAATGAAGCAGATCTGGTTGAACTCCACGCCTTTCCTTACCGCGCCGCCTTAAAGTCTGGTGCACAAACGGTCATGGCCTCGTTCAGCAGCATCAATGGCCAAAAAATGCACGGCAGTAAGTCGTATCTCACCGAATTGCTCAAAGTTGAAATGGGCTTTGACGGCTTGGTCGTTGGCGATTGGAACGGCCATGGCCGTATCCCGGGCTGTACCAATAAGGACTGCCCAGAATCGATCAACGCAGGCCTCGACATCTTCATGGTGCCAGAGGACTGGAAAGAGCTTTTGACCAATACCAAGGCGGCAGTCGACAGCGGCAAAATCTCGCAAGAGCGTCTGGATGATGCTGTGCGCCGGATCCTGCGCGTTAAAATCCGTTACGGCCTGTTTGATCTGCCAGCCCCGTCGGCCCGGAAACTGGGTGGGAAATATGCGCTTTTGGGCTCGCCAGAGCATCGGGCTGTCGCCCGTAAGGCTGTGCAAGAATCGCTGGTGTTGCTCAAGAATGACGGCGTTCTGCCGCTCGACCCCCGCAAGACCATCTTGGTGGCAGGCGAAGGGGCAGATAGCATCGCTAAGCAATCGGGTGGGTGGACGATTTCGTGGCAAGGCGGTGGCGATCTGACCAATGCCGACTTTCCAGGTGCCGAATCCATCTTTGCAGGCATAGCCAAGCAAGCCGAAGCCGCCGGCGGTAAAGCTATCCTCTCGGTCGATGGCAGTTATCAGGACAAGCCCGACGTCGCCATCGTGGTGTTTGGTGAAAAGCCCTATGCGGAGTTTATGGGCGACATCAAAAATCTGACCTATGGTGATGCCAAGCCTTTGGCTTTGCTGAAGAAGTTTCAGGCCCAACAAATCCCCGTCGTGGCCGTGTTCCTAACAGGCCGTCCGCTCTGGATGAATGAGGAGCTTAATGCTTCCAACGCCTTCGTCGCTGCTTGGCTGCCCGGCAGTGAAGGTGGCGGCGTGGCCGATGTGTTGTTGCAGACCAAAGACGGCCAAGTTCAAAAGAACTTCCAGGGCAAGTTATCCTTCTCGTGGCCACAGGCGTGCGACGCCTATTCGCTCAATGAAGGTGAAGCCAATTACAAGCCATTGTTCGGCTATGGCTTTGGCTTGGCCTATGGCGAGAAAGTGGCTTGGACGACGGTGGACGAGAAATGCGCGCTCAGCCAACCCAATGCTGAAAATGATGTAGCTGTGTTTGCCCGCGGTCAAAGCGTGGCCCCCTTCACCTTGGTGGCAACCGATGGCAAGGGCCAGCGCCTGACTTTAGCCGGTGCCAAGGGCACAAGCGCCAATGGCGATGTGCAAGTGGTTTCAATGGACCGCGATGCCCAAGAAGATGCCCGTACCATCACGTGGAAAACCGGCGGCTCCTTTGGCTTTGAAGCCTCCGCGGCGCTGAACCCTTCTGCCTTGGCAGAAGGGCGCGCCATTCGGATCGACTATCAAATCGGCACCCGCCCAACTGGCCCGGTGAAATTGTCCATGAGTTGCGGTGCGAACTGCCGCGATGAAATCGACATCTCCTCGTCCTTGGCGCTGGCCGAGCAAAAAGGCTGGAAGACGGCTTTCTTGCCTCTGTCCTGCTTCAAAAAGGGTACCCAAGTCGGCATGCCATTCTCGATTCAATCCAGCGGCAGCTTTGAGATGTCGATCTCTGCCGTCACTTTGGTGGATAGTGGTGGCGAGACGGCCTGCCGGTTCTGATTGAGCGAGCTGAGACACCCCTGATCGTAGTGGTGCATCTTCATGGTGCGCCAGTTTTCTTGCGGCCAGCTGACAATCCTTATTGCGTACTCCCCTCGCCCCCTCAGGGGGAGAGGGGGCGGGGGTGAGGGGGCCTTAGCGCATCAGCGCATTGCTCCGTGCAATGAAGGCCTTCACAGTGCATATCGTTTTTGCGAGTGTAAGCCCTCACCCCAACCCCTCTCCCAGAGGTAGAGCGGCTTGCTTCTCCCCCTACATCGGTGCCGGGCAGTAACGCTTCAAATAATCGCTATGGGTGGGCATGTGTTGCACCACGAATTGGATGGATTGTTCGATCCCGCGCAATTCATCGCTGGTTTTGACGCTCATCAGGGCGTCAGCCATAGCATTATGCCCTTGCATATTGATGCCTTGACCCATCATCACCGCTGCCCAACTGGTTTCGGTGAATAACTCATCATCCTCGCGGAAAATCTGACCATTGAGGCGGAACAGGTCGGTCTTTTCGGTCAGGCTTTCGGGCACAGCCATGTTGCGGCAATAATTCCAGAACGGGCTGTCGTCGCGGGTCGTGGCATTATAGTGCAGGATCAAAAAGTCACGGATGCGGGCATATTCCTTGCCAGTGAGGCGGTTGAATGCGTCTTCCTGTGCTTGGGTGATGCCATCGAGCGATAGAAGCGCGATCAGCTTATTAATGCCGGTATTGATCAGATGGATGGAGGTCGATTCCAAGGGCTCCATAAAGCCTGCAGCCAGGCCCAAGGCCACCACATTCTTGTTCCAGAATTTCTTGCGACGCCCCGTGACAAAGCGGAGGAAATTCGGCTCCGCCTGGGGTTTACCTGCGATATTATTCACGAGAATATCGAGGGCTTCGTCATCACTCATGAACTCGCTGCAATAGACATGGCCATTGCCGTTGCGGTGCTGCAACGGAACTTGCCACTGCCAACCAGCGCGGTGAGCGGTCGCACGGGTATAAGGCGGGGGTGGGCTGCCATCGTCGCGTTTGCAGGGCAAAGCGACCGCACGATTGCACGGCAGGAAGTTTGACCAATCATCATAGCCGGTCTTCAGCGCTTGCTCGATCAAGAGGCCCCGAAAGCCAGAGCAATCCACGAACAAATCCCCCTCTATAACGACGCCATTATCCATGGTGACGGAGGTGACAAAGCCGGTTTCGCCATGCAAGGCGACATCATTGACCTTGCCTTCGATCCTTATTGCGCCGCGCTTCTCCGCATAGGCGCGCAAATATTTGGCATAACGGCCGGCATCGAGATGATAGGCGTAATTGATAGGGGGCAGGTCGTCGCGTTGGTAATCTTCAGTCCGAGCAAAGCGGCCATAATGGGCGGCCATGGTTTCGATGTTGAAGATTTGGATCGGCCTTTTGTCGCCTGCCTCTTTGAATTTGTGCCAGATATGGTGGAAGGACACGCCATCGACTTGATAGCCATAATTACCAAAAGGGTGGATGTAGCTGTCGCCAATCTTGCCCCAATTGACGAATTGAATGCCAAGTTTGAAGCTGCCTTGCACGGCAGACAGCATCTCGGCCTCGTCAATTTCCAACAAACGGTTGAAGTCGAGGAAGGGGGGAATCGTGGCTTCGCCAACGCCAACTGTGCCGATTTGTTCTGACTCGATGACGATGACATTGACTGGCTTGCCCGCACGCAAGCGCGACAATGCGGCCGCTGCCATCCAGCCCGCTGTGCCACCACCTACGATTACGATCGTTTCAATTGCCATGTATCGTTACCCCCAGATTCACTTTAACTGTATTTTCTTGCCATCTAGCACGGATGACGCAAATGTGAACGTTCATTTTTTCTTGTGAACGCTCTCAACTACCGTTATGCGTCGTTCAATATGATTAGCTTCCTTCAAAAAAGAAGGGAGTCAGGGGAGGAAAATTTGGCCTATCAACTCAACGCAGGCACAGCCACGTCTCGGTCTCGGCGGTTCACCGCTTTGACCACCGCATCCAGTCTAGCCCTTTTGGCGCTGGTTTCGCAGCCTGCTTTCGCGCAGACAGCAGCAGAGCCGGCCAAGCCAGCTGAAACCACGACCCCTGCAACCCAAGAAGCCGAGGCACCAGCCGAAGTGGTTGTCGTCACCGGCTTCCGTCGCTCGCTGCAAAATGCGCAGTCTATCAAGCGCAATCTCGATACCTTCGTGGATGTGGTTACCGCCGAAGACATTGGCGCTTTGCCAGACCGTTCGGTTGCAGAGGCGCTGCAGCGCATTCCAGGCATCAACATTTCCCGCTTTGAACAGCGCAACGATCCCGATCGCTTTTCGGTTGAAGGTTCAGGCGTCATCATCCGCGGCCTGCCTTATGTGCGTTCTGAGTTGAATGGCCGTGATATCTTTTCCGCAAACGGCGGCCGCGAACTCTCCTTCAACGACGTCTCGCCAGAGCTTTTGGGCCGCGTGGAAGTGTTCAAGAATGCCACTGCAGACATGATTGACGGCGGCATCTCCGGCACAGTCAATCTTGTCACGCGCAAGCCGCTCGACAAAAAGGGCCCTCGCTTTGCTGGCACGATTGAAAGCAATTACGGCGATATGGCTGAAGAGTGGTCGCCTGGCTTCTCTTTCTTGGGTTCCAATACTTATGAAACCGAAGTTGGCACCTTTGGCGTCCAATTGGCCTATGCCCAGTCTCAATTGGTGACCAAGACCGATGCGTCGCAAATCACCGACCCTTGCTATCGCGATGCCTCGCTGACCTCGGCCTGTATCCGTGTGCGTGCCGTGGGTTCTGGCGGTTTCAGCGGTGGCCAAGCTTTCAACGCATCCAACTTCCCGCCAACCAATGCTGTCTTCGTGCCAAAGGGCGCAGGCGTGCGCACGACCGATCTGACGCGTGACCGCGACGCGATTTCGATCGTGGGCCAGTGGGAAAGCAATGACAAGCGCTGGTTGGCCACGCTTGAATATTTGAAAGCAACCACCGAAGCGACCTTGGAAGAATTCTCGGCTTTGGCTCTGGTCAATGACGACGGTCTGTTCCCAGTTGTTGCGCCCGGCACGACGGCAACCTTTGCCGGCAACCAGTTTGCGAAGGGCACCTTAACCCAGCTGCAGCCCTTCACCGGCGGGCGGGGTATTCCAACCGAACTCTTGCGCTTCCAACGCGAAGATGCCGCTTCGACCGAGGATGTGTCCTTCACGTTAAAGTTCAATCCAACCGACCGCATGCGCTTCAACTTCGAAGCCCAGCACATCGGATCGGACCGCACCGAGAATGGCTTCATCTCGGCCATGCAGACCTATAGCGACGTCTTTATCGACAATACTGGCGACACCCCTCTGGTGCAGTTCCTGCAACCGGGGTCGGCCAATTCACCTGCCAGCTACTTCACCGATCCATCTAAGACCTTCTATTGGTTCTTACTGGACAACCAAGTCTATAACGAAGGCGAGATGACCAGTGTTCGTCTCGACGGCGAGTATGACTTGAAAGAAGATGGCTTCTTCAAGGGCGTCCGCTTTGGTGCGCGCTGGAGTGATCGTTCGCGCATCACCCGCAGTGCCAACTTCTCCAACTGGGGCAATTTGGGTGCACCTTGGACGGGTCGCGGTGGCAATTGGAACTGCGGCGACTTCCAAGCCTTTGGCTGCGGTGGTGCTTATGCCAAAGACTTCCCAGGGTCGTCTGCCATCCGCAATCCATTCGGCGATAACTTCCAACGCGGCAATGTGCCTGTGCCTCTGGGCGATGGCTCTGCTTTCTTCTTCGGCGGCGACAACACCGTTCGTGACTATCTGAGCGGCGAAATCCGCAAGCAAGCGAATGCGATTACGGCGTCGACCCTGACTCCGAACGCTTGGTTCCCAATTTCTGCGCGTTCCGGCAATGTGCTTGGTGGTCCTTGGACCGCCGGTGAAATTTCTGACGTGGAAGAATTGACCTCGGCCGCCTTCGCCCGCGTGGACTTTGGCAAAGACTTTTCTGGCGACCTCAAAGTCACCGGAAACTTCGGCCTGCGTTATGTTCAGACTACGGTTCAAAGTGCCGGTGCGATCAAACTGCCAACCGGAGAATTCTTCGATTCGGTTGGCTCGGGTGGTAATGGCGACGGTAAAGTTAGTGTCGCTGAGTTGCAGAATGCGTGTAGCCGCGTTCAAGTCGGCCAAGTTGCCCCGGGCTATTGCGGCCTATCGACCACGCGTTTGGCTGAGTTTGCCGCGGTCTTTACCGGCGAAGAGATTGACGACAGTGCCGACATTAAGTTCGACCATGTTTTGCCAAGCTTCAATGCGAAAGCAGACTTTGGCAATGGCATGTTGGTTCGCATGGCGATCTCAAAGGGCATTTCTCGCCCTGACCTGAATGCCTTCGCAACAGGCGGCGGCATCTCTGACAATACGGCCAGCCTGAAAGCTGGCGGTACGTTGGCAACAGGGCCTCTATTCCAGATTGGCACGGGTAACCGTCTCCTGCGTCCTATTGAATCTTGGAACTACGACCTGTCATACGAATGGTATTTTGCCAAAGTGGGCTATGTCGCGGTTTCGGCCTTCGTGAAGGACATTCAGGGCATTGTGAATGGTGGGGCGACGGTCCGTAAGTTCACCAGTCCAAAGGGCGTCTCCACCGATGTTCTGGTCAATGGTCCAGTCAATAGCGATGGCGGCATCTTGAAAGGGGTCGAGCTTTCCTATCAGCAGACCTATGACTTCTTGCCGGGCTTGTTGAGCGGATTTGGTACCCAGTTCACCTATACTTATGTGGATGCGGGCGACTTCAGTAACTCAAACCTCGGCGCAGAGCAGAGCCCATTTGCTGGGAATACACCATTGGCAGGGGTCTCCGAGCACACCATCAATGCGGTTGGCTTCTATGAAAAGGGCTCGATTGCCATGCGTTTGGCCTACAATTGGCGGTCAGAGTTCTTGCAAACACCCCGTGATGTGATCTTCCCCTTCTCGCCGATTTATGGCGAGGCGACGGGACAGCTCGACGGTTCCATCTTCTATTCGTGGACGCCACGGGTTAAGTTTGGGATCCAAGGCGTGAATTTGTTAGATGAAGTCACCCAGACCAGTCAGGTGATTGACTTCAAAGGCACACGGGTGACGCGTTCGGCCTTCCGCAACGACCGTCGCTTCACCTTGATGGCGCGGGTAGATTTCTAATCTATCTGGTGAGAGCGGGCCTTGGATAAACTCCAAGGTTCGCTCTTCGCGCCATGCCTGACAAAGCAGTCAGGTATTTGCCAAACAGCCTTAATTCCATGACAGAGAAGCAATCAAATTTCTGTGTGCGATTGATATATTTTTTGATTGTTTCTAGTTAAGCGATTAAGTCTGTTACTCGGAATTAATGTCGGGATATCAACATCGTGACGGTTCCAATGAAAGTTGTTTTCGTGCGCGTCGATGTAGTTCCACCGCTATTTGAAGCCGCGATTGGCCAAAATTCTGGTTTGTGCCAGGTGGGGAGGGGCTAGCTTATGGGCCGCCGCAATCAATCGGTCACCATCACCCATGTTGCCGCAGATGCGGGCGTCTCGTTGCAGACGGTTAGCCGTGTCATCAATAATGAACCCAATGTGCGCCCTGAAATGAAGGCGCGTGTGCAAGCTTCAATCGAGAAGCTGCACTATGTCCCCTCTATCGCCGCCCAACGTATGAGTGGCTCGCGCTCCTACCTTATTCTAGTCATCAATGACCGAGAGCGGACGATCTCTGAATGGCGTGCCCGCCGCGGCGCAGATTGGGTCGACCAAATGCTTTTGGGAGGCATGCTGACCTGCGCGGAACATGGCTATCGGATGATTTTCGAGCTCGTCGACACCCATAATGACCATGTTGAGCGCGAACTAAGCGGCACCATTGCAGCCTTGCAGCCCGACGGCATCATCTTAACGCCGCCTCACTCCGAAAACCCCTTGATCACCAATCTCTTGACTAAGCGTAATATTCCGTTTGCGCGGATCGGATCCCTGGCAGCGGGCAGCGGCTTTGCCATCCACATGGGGGATGCGGAATCAGCGGCGCAGGCCACACAGCATTTGATTGGGCTCGGTCACAAGCGGATCGGCTTAATCGCGGGTGCCCCGGACTATAATCTTTCACACTGGCGCGTGGATGGCTGGCGACAGGCCATGGCGCAAGCCGGCCTGCCGGACACGGACCTCTGTGTGCCGGGTGACTTCAGTTATGAGAGTGGCCGCGAGGCTGCAACTGCCCTTCTCAACCTCACACCCCCACCCACTGCCATCATCGCCAGCAATGACCAAATGGCCTTGGCGACCCTGGACATTGCCCACGAGCGCAACCTATTGGTGCCGCAGGATCTGTCTTTGATCAGCTTTGACAATACGCCTGTCGTTCGGTTCACGACGCCGCAATTAACCGCGATTGATCAACCCATTGCAGCAACCTTCTCCAAGGCTGTCGAACTGTTGATCCATCAATCCACGTCGCCAAGCGAACTGCCCTATCTGGTGGCAGGTTCGCTTGTTGAACGCGAAAGTACCGCCCCGCCTAAATCCTAAAGACTTGGATTAATCAGATATTTCTCGCCCGTCGCTTTGCGGGCATAGGCACGCGCGTGATCAGGGTGCAGCGCCTCGGCCAAGGACAATGTCGAGGTATAATGGCTCGCGAAAGTGGTGGTTAGTTCACGTGCGACACGTTGGCGTAGACCCAGTGCCGCTTCAAGGCCAATCTTTTGCAAGAAGGGCGTCAGTAAGAAGCCACTCACGCTCCAGGACAGGCCAAAGCCTCGATCCAATTCAGTTGGGCGCAAGTCTAGCCCGCCGTAAATATAGACTTGCTTAAAGGTGGAAGAGCCATAGCGGCTATATTCCTTGGCATTGCGATTGGCAGCTGCTTCCATCGCATGCAAAATCGAATTGGCCAATCGACCACCGCCAATCGCGTCAAACGCGAGGGTGGCTTTGGTCTCCGTTACGGCGTCGGTTAGGTCTGCTTGGAAGGTGTCAGAGGTTGAATCCACAACATACTTTGCACCAATATCTTTGAGGATTTTGGCTTGCTCCGCACTTCGAACAATATTGACCAAGGGGACATCATCGGCGAGGCAGATTTTGGTCAACATTTGGCCCAGATTTGACGCTGCTGCGGTGTGTACAAGGGCGACATGCCCTTCACGCTTCATCGTCTCGACCATAGCTAAGGCAGTCAGCGGGTTCACAAACATGGAAGCGCCATCGGCAGAGGTCGCACCCTCTGGCAGAGGCGAACAATCCCGCGCCAACAGCTTGCGGTAAGTGGCGTACATGGAGCCGCCAAACATACCGACCTTCTTGCCCAGCATGCCAGCAACATTGGCCCCAGCGCGCACGACAGTCCCCGCGCCTTCATTGCCAACCGCCATAGAGGCATCCAAACGGGGCTTCATCATACCCATGCGGGCTGGTGGGATGGTGGCGGTCAAAACAGGCCGGTCTGGCGTACCGCTGGCTACCAAGGTCGCCATATCTGCAGGTCCCAATAACAGCCCCAGATCAGATGGATTGATGGGGGACGCTTCGACTTGGACAATCACTTCATCCGGGCCTGGTTCATCGATCGCAACAGGTTCGAGATTGAGGATCAATTGACCCTCAGAGGTAACGGTGGACCGCAGTTCAAGGCCGTGCAGTTGGGTGTCGCTCATGGTGTTTTCTCCGCAAGTTATGGTTTTGATCTTTGCTAACGTACACGGGCGGACTTGTCGCGGAAATTATGAGGCTGGAAGCAGCCCTCGCGCCAGCACCTGCGGAACCTAATGCGAGCTTCTAGGGCGCTTTATTCATAGTTGTATTTTGCGTTAAATTACCTATAGTGATATAAACCTTTAGATTGCGGTGGAGGTCATAATGAATGAATCTAGAGCTTATGGTGATTTAAGAGTTTCTCTCACATCAGTATATGGCTTGCGCTATCCCGATTGGGGCAGCGGGGCAAAGATGAATGGTGCGTTTTGGCATCCTACCTCCCAAGGTGATTTTCGACCGCTAGGTAGCGTTGTTATCGGCAGTCACGCCGATATCAATGGTAATCGAGCCTCCATGTTAGTTGCTGATGGCGGCAATAAAGCCGTCGCGGCCCCGATTGATTATGTTTGGATTTGGAATGATTCCGGCTCTGGTGCTGATTGGGATGGCTCGGTTTGGCGGCCTGTAGCCCCGCCGGGCTATGTGGCTTTGGGCGATGTTGCGCAGACGGGCCACGGAAAGCCCTCGTTGAGTGATGTTTGGTGTTTGCGCGCTGACCTCGCAGCGGCTGGTCAGTTTGTTGGTGGGTGCGCTTGGCAGGACGCTGGCTCTGGCGGAGATCATGATGTGGCGGCGTGGCCTGTCATTCTAAAGGACGCTTCCGCGGACCCAACGAAGGCGGTTTTTGAGCCTGACACATTCTTCAGCATCAACAATTATTCGACCGCGCCCAATAGCGGCTTGGCGCGTGTGATTTTGGTACCTTTAGAAGCCAATGTGGTGAACACACCCGAGGTTCCCCCTAATCTTGAAAATCGGCAAACGCCCCAACCCACAACCCAACCGCTCTGCGATCGGCGGGTTACTTTACCCTTCACCTGTCTATTTGATCGGAACGATAGACCGTCATTGGACAAAATCGCCAATCCATTTTGTGTGATCGAGAGATGGACTTATTGGTCTTTGGTTTTGTTCAATAACAACACGACTTCCTTGCCGCAGTCGCAATCCAAATCGACAATGATTGGGATTACCGAAACGGAGAGCAAGTCCTTCGCCCATAGTGTGGGCGTTAAGGTGGGTTGGGAAGGTGGTGTGGGGGTCAAGTGGAAGGTTGAACTCAATTATCAATTCACACTCACAACCTCCACCAGCACGGCCGTGATGCGAAGCGACACGGTGCAACGAACTCTAACGTCACCGCCGGGCCATGCCGCAGCGTTGTGGGCACAGTCTTGGCGATTCGAAGTCATCAGGTCCGATGGCTCTCGGATCGCACCGGGGCTTGCGTTCGAGACCAACGCATTCGTCCATGACCAGTTTCCCCCACCAGCCAATGAAGCCACAATGGCCATCGTCGGTTAAGTGAGAAATCGCTATATGCTGGCTCTCCGGGTAACTGGGGAGCCTTTGGGCCCTTGCACCCCATAGACATTGCCCGCAATTGCGTTACCAAGATGGATTAAGGGTGCAGCTTCATAAGCGCTCAAGGGGGCAACATCATGAACAAAATTGGCAAGATCGGCCTGGCGGCCGGTCTCTTGATTGTTATCTTGGCCGGTGGGGCCTATGCGGCTGGCGTTCGACTTGCCCTGTTCCCTGAGGCGATTAATCCAACCCCTTACCTTGAAAAAGCCAAATCCTATAATGCGCTAATTGAGCGCGATAATTTCGGCGTGCCTCATATTTCAGGGCCGCGCGATGTCGATGTCGCGTTTGGTATGGGTTATGCGCACTCCGAAGATGATTTTGCAACGATCACGGAAGCCGTCCTCGCCACACGGGGCACCATGAGCGAGACCAAGGGCAAGGATGCGGCCATTGGTGATTATCTGGTGCAATTGCTGAGAGTCTGGGACAGCGTGAATGCCGGCTATGAGCGCGAGGTTACGCCTGAAGCGCGCGCGATCATGCAAGCCTATGCCGATGGGGTAAATTTGTATGCCGCACAAAACCCAAGCAAAGTGCCCAGTGGGCTTTTGCCTCTGTCCGGTAAGGACGTGGCGGCTGGAACCGTGTTTCGTGGGCCCTTTTTTTATGGCCTGGATAAAGTCTTTAAGTCCATCTTAGAGCCAGCGCCTGTGCCCGACAAAGCCCCGCCAAAAGGTTCTAACGGGATTGCCATTGCGCCTAAGCGCTCCACCGATGGCGCGACCCGTCTATTGGTCAATTCGCACCAGCCCTATGATGGCATGGTGGCGTGGTATGAGGCTGTGTTAGATAGTGGTGAGGGATGGCACGTCGCGGGCGGCTTCTTCCCCGGTTCCCCCTTCATGCTGCACGGTCATAATGCGCATTTGGGCTGGGCTAGTACCGTCAACAAACCAGATCTCGCAGACGTTTACCGCCTCACGACCGACCCCAAAAAGCCCGGCTACTATTTGCTAGACGGCAAATGGGTGCCTTTTGAAAAGAAGGTCGCCACATTCAAGGTGAAAGTCTGGGGACCTATTCTGTGGACCGTGAAGCGCGATCTATTGCGGTCGGTGCATGGTCCTGCCTTAGAAACGGATCGTGGAATTTTTGCCGTTAGCTATGCCGGACAGGGCGAATTGCGCCAGCCCAACCAATATATGGCGATCAATAAAGCGAAAAATCTGACCGAGTGGCGCGCGGCCATGGCGATGCAGGCCTTGCCGAGCATCAACTTCATCTATGCCGATGATGCTGGCAATGTCGGTTATCTGTCTAATGGGCAGTTCCCGGTCCGGAAGGATGGCGTGGATTGGCAGGGCGTCCTACCCGGTGATCGCAGCGACCTTTTGTGGAAGGACCGTGTGCCATTCGACAAACTGCCCCAGCTTTGGAACCCGCAATCGGGCTTAGTTTTCAATTCAAACAATAGCCCTTTGGTGGCAACCGACGGCAACGACAATATTCGTCCTGAAACCCTTGGCGCGCACCTAGGCTTACAAACTAACATGACCAATCGGGCGTACCGGGTGCTGGAAACCTATGCCCTAGACCCATCTATCTCAGCCGAAGAGTTCGAGGCCTATAAGTATGATCTGGCTTATAGCGAGAAGGGGATCTTAGCAGGCCTTATTCGCGAAGCTTTGACCTATGATGCAACCGGCAATCCTGATTTGGCCGAAGCGCAAAAAGTCCTAAAAGCCTGGGACCGCAGCACGGATCGCACCAGCCGCGGGGCGGCATTGGCCGTCCTAATGGGCCAGCCGATTGGCCGGGCTGCTGAAAATGGAGAGCCTTTGCCCCCTTTGCGGCCAGCTTTAGATGCCGCCATCACCCAACTCAAAACCCATTTCGGTCGCCTAGACCCCACCTGGGGTGAGGTCAATCGCTATCGGCGTGGCAATCTCGATTTACCAATCGACGGCGGCCCAGACGTGTTTCGTGCCGTTTATGGCGAGACGCAAAAGGATGGCACGCTGACAGCAAATGGCGGCGATACCTTCATCATGTTCGTCAGCTGGGACAAAGCTGGCAGGTTGTCGTCGCAAAGCATCCACCAATATGGCTCCGCCACTTTGGACAAAGCCTCACCCCACTTTGCCGATCAGGGCAAGCTGTTTGTCGAGATGAAGACAAAGCCGGTTCTGTTCAATCGCGCCGACCTTGTTGGCCAAATCGAGCGCAGCTATCGGCCCGGCCGCTAAATTCTCAAAAGAAGGAATGCACTATGAACCGCTTTCTGGCCCACACCGGCGCAAGATATCCAATTGTCCAAGCACCAATGGGCTGGATCGCCCGCTCGCAATTGGCTTCAGCCGTTTGCGAGGCCGGCGGGCTTGGCATCATTGAAACGTCCTCTGGCGAGACAGAGAATTGCCAAGCAGAGATCCTGAAAATGAAAACGCTGACGTCTGCTCCATTTGGCGTCAATCTTCCGATCATGTTTCTGAAGAATGATGCGATCTTGCAGTTTATCTGTGAGTCCGGGGTCAAGTTTGTGACGACCTCCGCCGGCAGCCCTGCGAAATTCATAGCGCCCCTAAAGGCTGCTGGGATCGTCGTTTATCACGCCGTACCGACGGTGGACGCGGCTCTTAAATGCGTGGAGGCAGGCATTGATGGTCTGGTGGTCGAAGGTGCAGAAGGCGGCGGCTTTAAAAACCCTGAGGAAGTCTCCACCCTCGTGCTCTTGCAGGCGATCCGCAAGGTAACCGATGTGCCTTTGGTGGCTGCTGGCGGGATATGTGACGGGAAGGGCATGGCTGCGGCTTTTGCTTTAGGGGCAGAGGCTGTCCAAATGGGAACACGCTTTGTCAGCTGTGCTGAAAGCCCCGTGCACAACAATTATAAGCAAGCCATTCTCGATGCCAAGGAAACGGGGACCTATGTCCTCAACAAAAAGGCGAGCCCCTGTATTCGTGCGCTGAAGACAGAGAGAACTGCGGCGATCTATGAGGCAGGGGTTATGCCGCCTGATACGTTCAAGGGCATTCTCGATCTTTATTTTGGTGGCGATATGGAAGCTGCTGTGGGTCTCGCGGGCCAAACATCCGGCCTGATCGACGAGATCAAATCTGCGCGAGACATTATCGAGGAAACTGTTGCGGAGTTTCACGCCATTACTGGCCGGATGGGGGCCATGGCTACTGCGCAGAACTTCGGGTGACGCCGGAGTGATTATTGCAGACCGTCAGAAGTTTACAAACAACTACTTGAATTTACGACAATTCGATTGGAAATTCCATCTCAATACAACAGCCGATATCTTCACCGCTGACAAGATGTATTTCACCTCCAACAGCTTTCAAGCTGCCAACAGCTGTGGCTAAGCCCAGCCCCAAGCCATCCTCGGCACGCTGAAGTACGCTGGCACCCTGCTGGAAGGCTTGTATGGCAAGGGCGAAGCTGGCTTGGTCCATGCCTTGACCGGCATCTGACACGCGGATGGCTACCCGGCCATTGGCTGTTCGTTGGCCGATCACATGGATCGGGGCTTGGCCATGGGCAAAGGCATTCTCTATCAGATTGCGCAAAGCCGTCAGTAACAAATCATAATCGCCCGTGATTTCAGAGTTGCCTGTACGATCGGCCAGTTTCAGATCGGTCGACTTGCCACCCGCGCGCAGGGCTTCACGCGCTGCAGCCTTGATCAAATCGGCAACGGAGAACACCTTCTTTGTGACCTCAATATCGCCAGACAGAATGCGAGCGGATTCCATCAATTTATCATGCATCCGCTTGAACTTTTCGGCGGCGTTCAGAATCTGACGGGCATGTCCTTGAATGGCTAAATTGTCGCTATGGCCCTCAATCAGCTTACTAAAGCCTAGGATGACATTGAAGGGCGTATTAAACTCATGCCGCATTAAGCCCAGAATGTTGGCTTTCAAGCCATCGGCTTGTTCGGCCAAGCGGCGACCTTGACGCTGTTTCGCATCGGCGCGGCTATTGCGCAGTACATAGGACAATTGGTAGCTGACCAAGCGCCAGTTCAGCGGCTTGATCGCAAACGAGGTCGCCCCTGTGCCATAAGCACGGTCGATTGCTTCCATATCTTCGCGGCCTGTGATGACCACAATCGGCAAGTCCTCGAGGCTGGGTTCGGCGCGCACGGCAGCGATCAGCTCAAAGCCATCCATGACTGGCATTTCCAGATCGACCAAGGCAAGGTCGATCCCTCCTTGCTTTAGGCGCTCCAAGGCGGCCCGGCCATTTTCTGCGACTTCAACTTCCATTGTCGGAGTGGATAGGTATACGCCCGCAAACTCTCGTAGGATGGGATCGTCGTCGACCACCAAAATCCGTGCGTTCTCAGTCAGTACGAACTGAGGCGCGGCCGTCAAGCTTAAGTCACTCATAAGGAGCAACCTCGGCAAAAAGACAGACAAGCGCGACTTCAGCGTGCCCATAACTATGGATTGAAACGGCGTTGTGCACGTCCATCGGACTCCTATTAGACTTTCACACTAGCTTAAAACGGTTAACCGCACGTCAAGCCAAGTTGTCGCGATGCAGTACTGCCGCTTAGTTCAGCAGCGGCCCAAATCTGTTGGCTTAACCCGCACTTAATGTGTCCGCGCTACTTAGGACGCCCGACGTTAGCGCTCAGGTTTGATCAAGTGAAATCTCAGATGAAGCCTCCTAAACAGAGAATTCAAACGGCCAGAAAGCCAAGCTCTATCCGGTCACGGCTAGCGGCGCTTGTGCTGGGCTCTGTGATTTTCTCGGTCGTACCTGTAACAATAATTTTTGCCTATCAAGATATGACGCGCCATGCTGAGGTGCGCTGGTCTGAAATGCGGACTGCAGCGCAAGTTTTGGCCAGCAGTGCGGCCGAAGCAGCAAATGACCAAGATCGCCAGCGCGCCTTTATCGCTATTCGTGCGATCTCCCGCAGCCCCGGGATCGTCTATGCGCGGGTCGAACTTGCTAATGGCATGTCTTTGGCCGAAAATGGTTCTGGTACCCGTCTGCGCAACGACGTACGCTTGGACAGTGAAAGCGCCGATCCAAACCTTATCGCGCTGATTACCACCAAATCTGTGGAAGTCGTCTCGCCGATCGAATTGGGTGGCAAGGTTTTGGGGCGCGTCGTCGTGGTCCATATGGCCAATGACTTCTTGGCACCTTTGCTGCGCTCCATTGGTAGCGTGTTGGGGGTCGCCTTATTGGCCCTCCTGATTTCGTTGGGGATTTCTCGTCGCATTCAGCGCGCGCTGACAGAACCCTTGACCGATCTGACTAAGTCAGTGGCCGCAATTGGCCAAAAAGGTGACTTTTCCCAACGGGTGGAGGCAACCACCACGGACGAGGTCGGCACGCTGGTGACAGGCTTCAATGCCATGTTGGATGCCATTGGTGAGCGGGATCGCCGCATTGACGCCCATATGCGCGGCCTGGAAGCTGAAGTTGCGGCGCGGACGAGCGACTATCTGGTGGCCCGCGACTCGGCCGAGCGTGCGAATGCCGCCAAGTCAGACTTTTTGGCTACCATGAGCCACGAAATCCGCACGCCGATGAATGGTGTGATGGTGATGGCAGAGCTGTTGGCGGCGGAATCACTGCCCGCCAAAGCTAAGCGCCACGCCGACACGATTGTGAAATCTGGCCGCAGCTTGCTGGCCGTGATCAACGATATTCTCGACTTCTCCAAGATTGAAGCGGGCAAGTTGGAAGTCGAAATCTGCGAAGTCAATGTGCTGGACTTGGTCGATGACGTCTTGGCCCTGTTCCACACTAAAGCCCGGGAGAAGGGCTTGGAGCTGGTGGCTTCGGCCCATCCACAAGCCCCCAAGATGATCCCCGCCGATTCCGTCCGTCTTGGCCAAGTGATCTCAAACCTCGTTTCCAACGCTTTGAAATTTACCGAGACCGGCCACGTGCTTGTTCGGTTAGAGCCCGATCCAGATAGTCAGTTTTGGCGCCTGATTGTGCAGGATACTGGCATCGGGATTGCTGAAGACAAGATTTCTGGCATCTTTTCGGCCTTCTCCCAAGAAGATCAAACCACCACCCGCCGGTTCGGTGGCACTGGGCTTGGATTGTCGATCTCCAAGCGCTTGGTGGAAGCTATGGGCGGCCAGATTGGCGCGACCAGCAAGCAAGGCCAAGGCACCAGCTTTCACGTCCGTCTGCCTGCCCTGACGGCTGAGGCACGCGTGCCGGCTGCCCCGCCCAAACTAGAAGAAGGCGACGTGCCCTCGTGCGTCAAGATTTTTGTGGACGGGCAAGTTGAATCTTGGGCGATCAGTCGCCGCTTTGCTACGGCTGGGGCTGTGATTGGCCAAACCGATGCTTTGCAGCCGGATTTGCTGATTGCAGACAAGGTCAATCGCACCGAATTACCGACCGGCTTTAATCCCAAGAAGCTCGTATTGATCGCCGACGCCGATGATACAGTTGCCGATTCTATGGTGCGCGCTGGCCAAGCGGTTGCTGCGTTGCAACGTCCCGTTCGCCACGCCGATATTGACCATTTAATCTTGGCACTACGCAACGGGACCAGCTTTGCTTTCAACCAAGGCGGCGTGATGAATCAAGCCATCACAGTGGCCTTTCCCGATGCCCGCGTCCTTGTCGTGGATGATGGTGAGGTCAATCGCGAAGTCGCGGTGGAAGCCCTCTCGCGCTTTGAAATCAAGGCCGATGTAGCCGTTGATGGCCAAGATGCCCTGAACGTTCTCGCGACCAAAGACTATGATCTGGTGTTGATGGACGGCTCTATGCCCGTCATGGATGGCTATGAAGCCACGCGCGCAATCCGCTCTCTTGAAGCCAAAGAAGGCCGCAAGCGTATGCCTGTAGTTGCCCTGACCGCCCATGTCGTGGGTACGGCTGCAAATGCTTGGTCGGAATGCGGGATGGACGGGGTTTTGCACAAGCCGTTCACACTGGTAGCTTTGGGTGAGGTCCTGAAAGCGAATTTGCCCGCGCATTTGGCAACCAAGGCTCTGGAAATGATTGACGCGCGCTCGGATGATCAAGCGTGGGAAGCATCGGAAACGACCGGCGGCGCAGCTGAAGGCGGTTTGTTTGACGAAGCCGTAATTCTGCCCTTCCTGCGCGATCTGAAGACACACCGTCGCGACTTCGTTGTGCGTGTGGTTGGCCTGTATCGCAACCACGCACCCAGCACTTTGATCGAACTGCAAGAGGCCTTAAACGCGGGTGATCGGGACCGTATCGCCAAGGCTGCACACTCGCTGAAGTCGATGAGCCTTAACATAGGGGCAAGTGCCATAGCGAAACTAGCTGGCACGATTGAGGCCGCGGTCCGCATCCATAACACTCCGATTGCGCCGTCTGAGATTGAGCGTGCCATCGCGGTTTTGCATATGACTCTCGACCGTCTCGCTGTCCTGATGGAGTCTGACTTACCCGAAGAACCAGCATTCGAGATCAAGGCCGAAGTGAAGCCAACAGTCGTCGAAGTGTTCAATACAGCCATTCTGTCGCCAGAGGAAAAGGCCTTGCGCGACGAACTCGAAGCGGACCTCGAAACCGGTGCGCTCAGCATGGTTTATCAGCCGCTTTATGACCGTACTGGCAATCAGGTCGTGTCGGCAGAAGCGCTTCTCCGATGGGATCGCGGCGGTCGGGCGCGTGTTGGCCCAGACGTCTTTATTCCAATTGCCGAGAAATCGGGATTCATCGCACACATCGGCCACTTTGTTCGCCAAGCCGTCTTCAGCGATACTGCAGATTGGGGCAATCTGCCGATCGCGCTCAACGTATCACCTCTTGAATTGATTGACGAAAATTTTGTTGGCGATCTGAAGGAGCTGTTTGCCGAGACCGGCTATAATCCCGCTCGGGTGGTGTTGGAAGTGACCGAAACGGCCTTCTTGGGTGACCCTGATCGCGTGCGTCAGCTGTTTGCTCAGATCAAAGCCATGGGCTGCAAACTGGCACTGGATGACTTCGGTGTCGGTTATTCCAGTTTGACTTCCTTGCACCGCTTCCCGTTTGACAAGATCAAGATCGACCGTGAGTTTGTGACCAGTCTTGATCTTGATCCCAAAACCTCCCGTGAGGCTTTGGCGATCATCCAAGCCGTTGCCAGTATCGGCCGGTCCTTAGGCCGCGAAGTGGTCGCTGAAGGCGTCGAGACGGCTACGCAGCATGCGGTTCTAAAATCCGCGGGTGTCCACACCTTGCAAGGCTATCTGTTTGGCAAGCCAATGGTCGCCAGCGAATTTGTCCGTCTTTTGACACCGAATCCGTCGAGTACCACGCCGTCTCTAATCCACGCCAACACCCCAACCACCCCAACCACCCCAACCACCCCAACCACCCCAACCACCCCAACCACCCCAACCACCGCAACCACCCCAACCACCGCAACTTTGCCGCAGGCTTTAGCGTCCTAGGCCTACCTTCAGGTATGGCAGAGCTAGGACTGGCGAGGCCGGATAAAATCATGGCATAGTCATTCACCTAATGAGGGAAAATGTGATTGGACATGCGGATTTCGACACGCCACCACCAGACTAAGGCCGCCCTCCTTGTGGCATGCCTTGCCGTCCTTTCCCCGAATTTTGGCAGGGCGCAGGCTTTATCCAAGCCTGCCGCCCCAACCCAGTCACTACCGCCTGAGTTGACGCCTGAAGGCATTCTCACGGCCATGGTTAGCCAATCGATCGCCCAACAGGCTGGCCTGCCCGACCTTGCAGCCACGTCACTGGCCAAGGCTGCCTCAACCGCACCGCCGATTCCTGTCCCGGTTAAGGCGTTAGAACCTGTCATGAAGGAAGTCCTTGAAAAAGACGTCTTGGACTTGGCCGACCTTTTGGCTGGGCGCTGGGATAATGAGCTGCAAACCTTTTTTGAGCCCGAACTCAACGTGCCAGTGCCTTTGCGCCATGAACGGCTGCATGCAGTCGTCAAGCCCATAGACGCGCCTGAATTTGGCTCTGTCAGCTTCTATGTTGAATACCGCAAGGGCGGTGAAGCTGGTCCCGTGGTCCGCCAACGAATTTGGACCCTCAGCGTGGATCAAGAGCTTCGGGCGGTGCGCCTTGCAGGTTTTGCCCCCAAAGACGGCAAACCATTGGAAGGGGCTTGGCGTCAGATTGAAGGGGTCGAGGGCTTGAAGCCTGATCAACTAAAGAAGGATTCCTTCACCCCAGTTGCTGGCTGCGACATTATTTGGCGTCGGCGCGGGGAAGGGTTTAGTGGCGCGACCCGTCCCGCAACCTGCAAGCTTGTGACCAACGCCGACAAGCGGGTCTTGAATGTCAGCGAACAGCATGACCTTTCTGCCAATGTTTGGGAAGTGCGCGATGTTGGTGTCGATGAGCGCGGTGTCCGCGTCTTTGGCGGCAGTGATTTGCCGCCGACCCGTTTGAAGCGCACTGCAAGCTTCACCTGCTGGGCTTCCGTTGCCAAAGGAGTTGAGCGCGCGACTGTGAGAGACCTTGTTGTGCATGACCAAGGCGGAATGGCTAGCGCCGAGTTTGTAGGCGGTTCCCCTGCCAAGCTTCGCCTCCGCTTACGTAATGTGGAATGGCCGATCGGCCAAAACCGACCCTCGCTCACGCTCTACCTCTTGGTCGATGGGGATGATCGGGCAGAAGGTTATGCGTGGGGAGAGCCCATGGCCAATCGGCTCGCGCTGGACGTAGGCGGAACGCAGGTTAGCTGTACGCGCGATCCACGCGCACTTTGGCGCTAGGGTTCAGCGGCCAAAGAACTTGATGACGATCACGACCAAAAGGGCCGTCAAGCCAAACTTCAAAATGCCATAGGCCCGCATGATCCGGCCAAGCTTTGCCATGTTTTCTTGGTGCAAGGCTTGTTCTTCGGGCGTGAGTTCGCGCGGGGCATCATCGATGTCCTCGTCATCCCAGTCGGGGGCGGGGGAATTGTCATGATTTGGGGGCAGTGGCTTTTGGTCCATCAGCCCTTATCCCTCAAATGGATCACGCACCAAGATTGTGTCGTCCCGCTCTGGGCTGGTGGATAGGAGGGCGACTGGCCGGGTCACCAATTCTTCGATGCGTCGCACATATTTGATCGCATTCGCGGGCAGGTCCTTCCACGAGCGCGCACCGCGCGTGGTTTCTTGCCAGCCGTCGAAATACTCAAAGATCGGCTCAACACTGGCCTGATCTTTCAGTCCAGCCGGGAACCAATCCAAGGCGCGGTCACCAATCCGATAGCCGACGCAGACTTTCAGCTGCTCAAAGCCATCGAGCACATCCAGCTTGGTCAACGCGAGGCCGCTAATGCCGCCCACAATGGCCGCTTGGCGCACCAGCACGGCGTCAAACCAGCCGCAGCGACGCGGACGCCCTGTTACGGTGCCAAACTCATGCCCACGCTCGCCAATGCGCTTGCCAACATCATCGAACAATTCAGTCGGGAAGGGGCCTTCTCCGACACGGGTCGTATAGGCTTTGCAGATGCCAAGCACATAGCCCAAGGAGTTTGGGCCCATGCCGGTGCCAGCCGAGGCTTGGCCGGACACGGTGTTGGATGAGGTCACATAGGGGTAGGTGCCGTGGTCGATATCAAGCAATGTGCCCTGTGCCCCCTCAAACAGGATACGGCGGCCCCGGCGGCGGGCTTCTTCCAGGACTTTCCACACGGGCTGTGCATAGGGCAGGATCTTTGGGGCGAGGCTGACGAGTTCTGCCTTGATGGCAGCGCCATCGAGTTCTGGCAGGTCGAGGCCTTTGCGCAGGGCTGTATGATGGGCCAGCAAGCGGTCGATCTTAGCATCGAGCGAATCGGGGTCGGCTAGATCGGCCACGCGAATAGCACGACGGCCGACCTTATCTTCATAAGCTGGGCCAATGCCACGGCCGGTGGTGCCAATCTTGCCAGCGCCTGCTTGTGCTTCACGTGCACCATCCAAGTCGCGGTGCAGGGCAAGGATCAAGGTGGCATTATCGGCCAAGATCAGGATTGACGGGTCAATCACAACGCCCTGGTCGCTTACGCGCTTGATTTCATCCAGCAGGGCATGGGGGTCTACCACCACGCCATTGCCGATCACCGACAATTTGCCTTGGACAACGCCTGAGGGCAGCAGCGAGAGCTTATAGACCTTATCCCCTACGACTAATGTATGGCCGGCATTGTGACCGCCCTGGAAGCGCGTCACCACGTCGGCACGGTCGCTCAACCAATCAACAATTTTGCCTTTGCCTTCGTCGCCCCATTGGGCCCCGACAACCACTACATTCGCCATGAGTCTAAACTCCCTGCTTGCGCGGGGTGCTTGGGGTCTGAGGGCCAACTCGTCAAGCTATCAGGCTGCGATCTACCTAATTTCCGCTTAGATTACCCTCAGACTCAAGGGCAACTGCCCCGGTCATGATGACGTGATTATCGCTCTCCCGCCATTCAATCTGAAGCATGCCGCCATCAACTTGAACTTTGGCGCTACGGTCGCATAAGCGGCGTCGCACCGCGGCTACCAATGCGGCACACGCCCCGGTCCCACAGGCTTTTGTTAGGCCAGCGCCGCGTTCCCACACCCGCAAGCGAATATGGTCGCGAGCCACAATCTCTGCAAAGCCAACATTGGTACGCTCTGGGAAAAGGGGGTGATATTCGATCATCGGTCCAACCGCTTCAACCGGGGCAAGCTCGGCATCTTGCACAAAGAAAACGCAATGTGGATTGCCCATGTTGACCACACCGGGGCCATGCAGGATGGGATCGTCGATCGGGCCGACTTGCAGCTCAATGCGCATCGTATCCATACGCTCGGACATGGGAATAAGCTCCCACTCAAAAATAGGTGCGCCCATATCGACGCTGATCATGTTAGGGCCGACACTGACTGCCCCTAACAAGCCTGCCTCGGTCTCAATCACGAGATTTTCGCGGTTCATCTCCCGCATCACATACCAAGCGACACAGCGGGAGCCATTCCCACAGGCGGCGACCTTGGACCCATCGGCATTCCAAATCTCAGTATAAACGTCTGCCAGCGGGTTTCTGGGTGGCAGAAGGACCATGAGCTGGTCAAAGCCAATCCCTTTTTCAGGGGTTGCCAAGGCCTCAACCGCGCTCGCGTTGAGCGTTAAGGGACGCTCTCGCGCATCCAAGACCGCGATCTCATTACCAAGACCATTCATTTTTGCGAATTTCATGATCCTTGTTTAGGCGCATTTGACTTCAAGTAAAACACCAAGCGGAAACCATCTTCATGCTTTGGTGATGTTAAATGACGAATAATTAATGCAATGCCCCCGTTCCGCCGCATTTGCACCCAGATCGCGCCACAAGCGGGGGCGATAACGTCATTGTCGGTTGGACAGCAGAACATCTCGCAGGTTCTGGTTTCCCAACAGCCCCCCCAGCCCCCCCTCCAGGGTCTGCGGACTGCAGTTCAACCGACGCATAAGTTTTTTTCCATCGACACTGCGCCCCAATCTATTATCCCTTCTTTGCAAAAGCAGAGAAGGGATTTTTTTTGACCCAACGATTGGCTGGCCGTCGGGCCATTATTACAGGGGCAGCCTCCGGCATTGGACTGGCTACTGCGCATTTGTTCGCTCGCGAAGGGGCCAAAGTCCTCGCTGTGGATTTACCGGGCGACCGGTTGGACGAAGCCTTCAACGGCACTGCAATTCTCACCCACGGCCAATCGGTGGCCGACATGGATGCACCCGATCAAATCTTGCAGGCGGCACGCACGCATCTGGGCGGGGTCGATATCTTATTCAACAATGCGGGCATTGCGACCAATAGCTTGGTAGAGCGAACCAGCGATGAGGATTGGGATCGCACATTGGATGTGAACCTCCGCGCGATGTTCCGTCTCACGCGTGCCGCCATCCCCGATCTGAAAACCAGTCAAGCTGGCCGCGTCATTAACACGGCATCAGTCATGGCTGAAGGTAGTGGTATGGGGCTTTCTGCCTACTCTGCCTCCAAGTCTGGCGTGCAAGGCTTTACGCGCGCTCTAGCAATTGAACTTGGCAAATTTGGTGTCACTGCCAATTGGTTGCTGCCCGGTGCTATTCGAACCGGCATGACCCAAGGTCTTTGGGATCAGCGGCCAGAGATTGCAGATACTTGGGCAAACAAGGCTGTTCTGCGCCGCTTGGGCGAACCAGACGATATCGCAAAGGTCGCGCTTTTTCTTGCCAGTGATGACGCAGGATTTATCACTGGCCAAGGTCTTTCCGTCGATGGTGGCCTTTCCCTCCGCATTGGGGGTTGAGGCGATGCTAATTGATTTCGCGGAACCCATGGTTTGGTTATGGCTGTTATCGGCCGTTGCGGCGGTGCTCTATGGTTTGATCTTCAACCGGCAGGCACCCAACTTAATCCGAACCTTTATGAAGACAGCTGCCGTTGCGGGGCTCGCCTTGGTCGTGTGGCAAGCGCAAGGGCCGAGCTTTCTATTGTTTGCTTTGGCTGCCAGTGCGGTTGGAGATTTGCTACTGGCAGGGCCGGGTGAAAAGCGTTTTATGGCTGGTGTGGTCGCCTTTGCCATTGCACATGGCTGTTACATTCCGCTGTTTCTTGAGTTTGGTGCGTTCAAGGACGGCTTGGGAGCTTGGCAGATCGCTGCAGCGCTTGCTTTGCTGCTAACAAGTGCTGGTCTCTTGTTCAGAGTCTTATGGCGGCATTTAGGGGTCATGAAAGGCCCGCTGACCTTCTATTTCCTGATCATTCTGGGCATGTGTTTTTCCGCCCTCGCACTGCCTACCGGCCCGTATGTGACTTATGTCATGATTGGCGTGATTGCTTTTGCGACTTCGGACATGATTTTGGGTGTGGAGATGTTCGCGCTGAGCCCAGACTCGCCGTGGCACCGGGTAACCAGCCCTGCGGTTTGGACCCTGTATTATGGTGGCCAAGCCCTCATCACGCTGGGTGTTTTGAGCGAGTGGGGTTCTAGGCTGGTGGCGGGGCAGGCGGCTTGACGGAGTTGGTTCGCGCATCGCGTAGGGTGATGTAGAGGGTGGAGATGATGACAATCGCTGCCCCCACCATCGCCAGCCCATCAGGAATTTCGTGGAAGAAAATCACGCCAGCACCGGCAACCAACGGCAAACGAATATAGTCAATCAGGCCCATCAGAGAGGCATCACCCGTTGACAAGGCACGCACATAGCAGGATTGGGCCGCAACCCCGGCAAAGCCCATCGCGATGAGCAAGGCCATCGTCTTCAAGTCTGGCAAAACGGGGTCGAGGATGAGGAAGGGCAGGCCCGCCAAAGTCGTGAACACATTGCCATAGACCACCAATGTCAAAGATGAATGATCTTTGGTCAGATCCTTGACAGTCACCAGCGCAAACGCAAACGCCAACGCGGAAACCAGCGCTGCCAAGGTTGCTGGATCAACGGCAGTCGCATGGCTTGAGAAGTCTGGCTTGGTCATCATTATGATACCGAGGAAGCCAATCCCGACGGCGGTCCAGCGTCGCCACGCGACCTTCTCCTTCAAGATCACGACCGCCAGAATGGTCATGAATAGGGTGCGTGAAAAGCTCAACGCTTGGCTTTGCGCTAAAGGCAAATGCACCAGAGCGTAAAAGCCCGCAAAAAAACCAATTGTGCCATAGCTAGAGCGCAGCAAGAGCTTGCCGGGCCGACTGGTCTTCCAAACCTTTGGCCCGGCCATCAAGGCAAATGGCAAAACGGCTACCACCCCAGCCAAGGAGCGCCAGAAAATCAGCATGGCAACACTGGTCGTTGAGCCAAGGCCTTTGGCCAATACGGCCATGATCAAGAACCCGACAGCTGAACCCAACATCCAGAGCGCACCAATGCCATTGGGCGAGAGGGGCAGTTTCTTGGCTGGGCTAGCGGACTGATCCATCGCGTATTTGAGCTAGCCCTGTGGTGTCGGCAACGCGTCGCCAAAGATGGAGGCCATGGGGGAGGGGGCAGCGGGGTCCCATGCGTGGCGAGGCCCGATAGTTATGCCACCGTCGACGACCAGATGCGTACCCGTCATAAAGCTGCCCGCATCACTCATGAACATGAGGACCGCTTCTGCAATATCGCTTGGCTGACCTGCCCGGCCAATAGGTTGGGCCGTACCACCTTGATGGGCGATAAGGGCCGCCAATTGATCAGCTTGTTCGCGAGGCATACCAATGGCCGTACCAAAGATGGAAGTGGCGATCAGGCCGGGGCAGATCGCATTGACCCGAATGTTCTTCGCGCACAACTGCGCCGCGGCGACCTTGCTGAAATGGATGACGGCCGCCTTTGCTGTGGAATAGGCAATCGGGCCCCAACCCGCTTCAAGGCCTGCAATGGAGGCCGTGTTGACGATCGCGCCGCCGCCGCGCTTGGTCAGATGAGGCACGGCATGCTTGGTGCCGTAAAAGACCGAAGTAACAAGTATATCGAAAATCGCTTTCCAGTCCTTGGACTCAACCTCTTCCAAAGGGCTCATAACGCCGGCGGAGCCTGCATTGTTGAACAGGCCGTCGACACCGCCAAAATGGTCGGCAGCTTGGTCGAGAATGGCTTTGACTTGGGCTTCATCGGTGACATCGCAATGGCGATAGATCAGTTTGTCTTTGAAGCGAGCTTCTAGGTTCGCGCCCTTTTCATCTTGAATGTCGGCTGCCAAAACAAAGGCACCCTCTTCTATCAAGCGTTCGACCGTTCCCAGTCCAATGCCGCTCGCAGCCCCAGTCACGACAATGACTTTGCCCTTTACGCGCCCAACCATAGCTATACTCCCTGAGTTTATGTGACACCGTCTAGATCGGTGCTCTATCGTTGATCTCGTAAGTAGTCAGATTGGCTTCGCCAAGCCCAAGATCATTCCACTTGCCGCGCCAGATTTTTGTGTGATTGGCTTCGCGATGGCGCTTAAACGACGCCATATCTGCCCAGATTTCAAAGACCCGGATCGTCATGGGATCAAATGCATCCACGGCGTAAGTATAAAGTTCACACCCTTCTTCTGCACGAGACGCCGTCGACATCGCTGCCATAGCTGCCAAGACGGGCAAGGTCACACCCCGCCTTGCCCGAAAGGTCCCAGCAACAATCACAGCACTGGGAGGCTTTGGTTCGGTCATAAGGTTACAACAACCTTTCCAGTGGCTTTGCGGTCCATAAGATGACGGATCGCTTCTGCGCCCTTATCCAATGGGAAGTGTGCAGAGACATGGGGCTTGATCTTTCCCGCTGCATACAGAGCCATCAGTTCAGCGATGTTCTCCTGATTCGCCTTTGGGTTGCGCGCAGTAAATGCGCCCCAGAACACACCAACAATCTGGCAGGATTTCAAAAGCGTCAGGTTTAGCGGGATGGCTGGAATGCCTGCCGGGAAACCGATGACTAAGAAGCGGCCTTCCCAACCGATGGCGCGCAAGCTGGCCTCGGCATAAGCTCCACCGACGCCGTCATAAATCACGTCAGCGCCATTGGGGCCGCAGGCTTTTTTGAACAAATCTGCCAAAGCCTTTTTGCCTTCAGCGTCAAATTCACCGGTTGGATAGACCAAGCCTTCATCCGCGCCATGGGCGAGACAGACGTCGACTTTTTCTTGGGTGGAGCAAGCGGCAATGACTTTCGCGCCCATGGCTTTACCAAGCTCAACCGCAGCAAGACCAACCCCGCCAGCAGCACCGAGAACCAGCAAAGTCTCACCCGCCTTCAGGTGCCCGCGATCTTTCAGCCCATAATGGCTGGTGCCATAGGTCATGATGAAGGCTGCAGCTTCATCAAACGGCATCGTGTCAGGGATGGGGATGCAGCGTGCAGCTGGTAAAGCAATCTTTTCTGCCAAGCCGCCCCAACCAGTCGAGCCAATCACGCGGTCACCGACTTTGAGGTGGGTTACGCCTTCGCCAACGGCCGAGACGACGCCGGAGACTTCACCACCTGGTGCAAACGGGCGTTCTGGCTTGAACTGATACTTGTCCTGAATGATCAACACGTCAGGATAATTGATGCCGACGGCTTTCACATCGAGAATGACCTCACCTTTGCCTGCAACTGGATCTGGCAATTCTGCCAAGTTGAGGGTCTCGGGCATACCGGGGGTGTGGGACAAAAGCGCCTTCATGATGTGTCTCCTGAGCAATCTGTTTTGAAAGGCATAGCGAAGTGCTACGCTTCGCACTAGAGCAAGATGTCTCATTTCTCATTTTTCTTGGGTGACCTTTTTGGTGCCCAGCCTTTAGGGAGCGTTTCATGGCTTGGGCATTGGCACTTCATGGCGGAGCAGGACCAGCACGCGGTCGCACCTATGACCGGGAAGAAGCCCATATGGCTGAAGTCCTCAAACGGGGGGCCGACATGCTGGAAGAAGGCTTATCCGCGCTCGACGTAGTGGTCTCTATGGTGCGAGAGTTGGAAGATTCCGGTTTCCACGTTGCGGGCAAAGGCGCTTCAGCCAATGCCAATGGCGAGTATGAGCTCGATGCTGCCGTTATGGACGGTGCGCTTCGTCGCGCAGGGGCGGTGGGGGCTTTGGTCGGTTTCCGTTCGCCGATCATGGCCGCCCGCGCCGTGATGGATGAAACCCCGCATGTGTTGCTGGTCGGCGCTGGGGCTAAGGCCTTTGCGCACGAGTTGGGATTGGAAGAAATCGAAGACCCTTCCGCCTATTACACGCCAGCCGTTCGCCGCCCGGTAGAACCCGGTGAGTTGGCGCATGGCACAGTCGGTGCCGTCGCCCGCGATATTGCCGGGCGCTTAGCTGCTGCGACTTCAACCGGAGGCCTTCTCAACAAAATGCCGGGCCGTGTGGGCGATACGCCCTTGATCGGGGCCGGGACTTGGGCGGATGAGCGTGTTGCGGTGTCGTGTACAGGCCAGGGCGAATATTTCATGCGCGCCGCTGTTGCAGCCGACATCTCCGCCCGCGTTCGTTACGGCGGGCAGACCTTGGCTTCTGCTTGTGCTGGTGCCTTGGCTGACATGGAGACCCAAGGCGGTGATGGCGGCCTGATTGCGGTGGACGCTATGGGCAATGTCTCAACGCCTTATGTCAGCGAAGGGATGAAGCGCGGGATTGCGACCCACACGGGTCGCTTTGAGGTTAAGACGTTTCGGTAAACCTGCATGCTGGCCTTCATGCCAACGCCCAAACGGCTTGGCGTAAGGGGCATAGCCCGCTAAAGCGATCACCCTGCCTTTGACCGCCTTGGGAATCTAACGCCTATGACTGCCGACACTGCCGCCCCCAGCAAAGCTGAAACCGCTTTTGCAACCGCCAAAACCTTGGCTGAGGCGCTGCCTTTTATCCAGCGCTATGACCGCGAGACGGTGGTGATCAAATATGGTGGCCATGCGATGGGTGATGAGGCAACCGCCCAGCGTTTTGCGGCTGATGTGGTCTTGTTGAAGCTTGTCGGCATTCACCCCGTCGTCGTGCATGGCGGCGGGCCGCAGATTAGCGCCATGCTGAACCGGGCAGGGGTCAAATCTGAGTTTGTCGACGGTTTGCGCGTCACAGATACCGCCACGATGGAAATCGCCGAAATGGTGCTGTCAGGTGCAGTCAACAAGCAATTGGCGCATTTAATCACCCAGGCAGGCCGCGAGGCCGATGTGCGCGGCGTGGGCCTATCGGGCAAGGATGCACGCCTGTTCACGGTCGAAAAAGTTGTGCGCACGCGCAAGGACCCTGAAAGCCGGATTGAGCAAGTGGTGGATCTGGGTTTTGTTGGCGATCCAAAAGAAGTCGATGCGCAATTGGTTATGACCCTGATCAAGGCCGAGCAGGACTATGTGCCGGTTGTTGCGCCCATCGGCGTGGACCCCGCGGGTGCCACCTTCAACATCAACGCCGATACAGCTGCCGGGGCTTTGGCTGGCTCTCTTCACGCCAAGCGCTTCTTATTGTTGACCGATATTGAAGGGGTGAAGGATGGCGATGGCAATCTGATCCCGGAAATGACGATTGCAGACGCGCGGGCCTTGATGGCGTCTGGCGTTGCGAATGGCGGGATGATCCCTAAATTAGAAACAGCCATCACAGCAATTGAATCGGGCGTTGAAGCCGTCGTCATCCTTGATGGTCGTACGCCCCACGCCATCCTCAACGAACTTTTCACTGACTCAGGTTCTGGAACCCTAATTCGCTCATGACCACACGCCCGCTGACCCGACTTTATGAGGCCGAAGATTGGGTCTTTGATCTCGATAATACGCTCTATCCCGCTGAATGTGATTTGTTTGCCCAAATTGACGAGCGGATGACCGAATTTGTCGGCAGCTATTTGGGCCTCGATTATGATGCGGCGAAAGCCAAGCAGAAGCATTATTACACAACCTATGGCACGACGTTGAATGGCATGATGCGCGAGCATGCTATGCCCGCCAGTGCCTTCCTCGATTACGTCCATGATCTAGACTACAGCCCCGTCGTGCCTGCGCCGAAATTGCGGGCAGCGATTGAGGCTTTGCCCGGCCGCAAAATGGTGTTCACCAATGGCTCTCGTGGCCACGCAGAGCGCACGCTGACGGCTTTGGGCTTAGACAACGTCTTCCACGATTTGTTTGACATTGAGGCCACCGGCTATGTGCCTAAGCCCAAGCGTGAAGCCTTTGATGTCCTGATTGACCGCCATGTGGTTGAGCCTACCAAAGCCGTCATGGTTGAAGATTTATCGCGCAATTTGCTGACCGCCCATGAGCTTGGCTTTTCCACCATCCTCGTCTGGTCTTGGAAGGATTGGAGCCATGAACCCTTGGATGGCCGTCCTGCCGGCCCAGTCGATGAGACGCCCGACCATGTACATCACATGACCAATGACCTGACTGCTTTCTTGGAAGCTGTTGTAGGCGCAGGAAATCAACATGGCTGACATCCATCAAGACATCACCCAATTTACCACAGACCGCGCGTGGGGTGCGCGCGATTTGGCCGAGATTGCTGGAGCCACGGTGCGCCTGCATTGGACGGATAAGCCCTATATCTGGCACACCAATACCGGCGCGGAAGTTTTTATGGTCGTCGATGGCTATGTCGATATGTCCTATCGCACAGAAGGCGTTGAAAAGACCGTACGTCTTGGTCCCAATGATGTTTTTGTGGCCCAAGTGGGCGATGAGCATATTGCTAGCCCTGTTGGGGCCGCCCGGATTTTGGTGGTTGAAGAAAAAGATTCTATCTAGGTAAGCCCATGCATCACCTGAACGACGCCTTAGCCCCTGCCGCTGAGCCTATCACCTTCGACGACTTTTTGAAGGTCGATATTCGCGTCGGCACGATTGTAACCGCAGAGGTTTTTGAGGCAGCTCGCAAGCCATCCTATCTTTTGATGATCGACTTCGGTCCAACTCTGGGCGTGAAAAAATCTTCCGCCCAAATCACCACTCATTATCGCGTTGAGGAATTGGTCGGTCGTCAAGTTGCGGCGGTGGTCAATTTCCCACCGCGACAGATTGGTCCGATCCGGTCTGAAGTGCTCACGCTCGGTTTCCCGGACACAGATGGCCAAGTTGTCCTCTTTGCGCCCGATCATCCGGTGCCGAATGGTGGACGTTTGTTTTAATTCTGCCTGTGTCTAGTGCCGCAAGCGATTGCGTGACACCTCAAGCACAGGCATAGCAAAAGGCCTTATGGCCAAACCCGCTAGCTGAAAATGACCACGCCCATGACTGATCTAAACCAACTTGAAGCCACCATTGACGCTGCGTGGGAAGACCGGACGACCATCTCGATTGAGACGACTGGGGCCGTTCGAGATGCGGTGGGGGAATCTTTGACTTTGTTGGATCAAGGTGTCGTGCGCGTAGCTTCGCGTGGCGCTGACGGACAATGGACAACGCACCAATGGCTGAAGAAGGCGGTGCTTCTGTCTTTCCGGCTCAACGACAATTATTTGATCGACCCAGAGCATGATCTCCGTCCGGTCCAACATGCTGGGCGCGCTTTTGATAAAGTGCCACTCAAGACAGCGCGCTGGCTAGAGCCTGATTTCCGCGAAGCGGGCTTCCGCATGGTGCCAGGTTCGGTCGTGCGCCGCGGCAGCTTTATCGCCAAGGGCGCGGTTCTGATGCCCAGCTTTGTGAATATTGGTGCCTATGTCGGCGAAAATACCATGATCGACACCTGGGCTACGGTAGGCTCTTGCGCTCAGATCGGGGCCAATGTCCATATTTCGGGCGGTACTGGCATTGGCGGGGTGTTGGAACCTTTACAAGCTGGCCCAGTGATCATCGAAGACAATGTATTTGTGGGTGCCCGTTCTGAAGTGGCCGAAGGTGTCATCGTGCGCGAAGGGGCGGTCATCTCGATGGGTGTGTTCTTGGGCGCGTCGACCAAAATAATCGACCGCGCAACAGGGGCCGTCTATCGCGGCGAAGTACCATCTTATGCGGTGGTCGTACCGGGTTCTTTGCCAGACCCCAAGGGCGGACCCAGCTTGGCGTGCGCGGTCATCGTCAAAACTGTCGATGCTCAAACCCGCTCCAAAACAGGTATCAACGAGCTATTGCGCGATTAGGAGGCCTTATGTTTCCTCAGCCAGAAAATCATTATCTTGCGCAAATCAATGTCTCTGTATCGCGCTATGATCAGGACGATCCGCGCTTTGCGGGCTTCACCAGTCGTATTGATGCGGTAAATGCCATTGCCGAACGGGCAGAGGGGTTTGTGTGGCGGCTAAAATCCGATGCCGGCAATGCCATGGATATTCGCGCGTCAGAAGACCCGCGCTTCTTGATCAATATGAGTGTGTGGAAGACGGCGGAAGCCTTGGAAGACTTTGTTTGGAAGACCGCCCACGTCAAAGTTTACAATCAAAAGGCCGAATGGTTTCCTTCCCTTGGTACCGCCCATATGGCTTTTTGGTGGGTGCCAATTGGCCATATTCCCACCTATGAAGACGGCATGAGCCGCCTCGAAGCACTACGAGCCAATGGCCCGAGCGAAGCGGCTTTCGGATGGGAAAGTTTGCCACAAGTTGCTGAATGGCGTTCTAAACGCTGCGGTTAGCTTTGGTTTCATTCTATAGTGCAAAATGTTTTAGCTATCGCCACGCTTATCACGTTCTCGTGATGTGATTGGCTTGACGCTGTGTCATACCAAACCAAATTTGCTTGCTTGCGTTTTTGTCGATTCGGATCAAAACTTCAGACCTTTAGTAGGTGGGTTCGTATTTTGGAATTGGAAGTAGATGGTTCTTCGGTTCGCTATTCTGGGGGCAGCACGCATAGCCAAATCTGCGTTGATTGATCCCTTGTCTGAGAATCCAGATGCAACTCTGGTGGCAATTGGAGCATCAACGCGAGAACGCGCGCTTGAGTTCGCGATGACTCATGCGATTCCCAATGCTGGATTCTATGAAGACGTCATAGCGCGCAGCGATGTCGATGTTGTCTATATCGCACTACCGCCAGCTGGTCACTTCGAGTGGAGTCTCAAGGCGCTTGAAGCGGGCAAGCATGTCTTTCTGGAGAAACCCGCGACGGTGAACGAAGCTGACGCGCGCACCTTGGTGGAAGCAGCAGACAAAGCTGGCAAGCGGTTGATCGAGGCCTTCCACTATCGCTGGCATCCCTTGTTTCGCCGCGCGGTAGAGATTGTGCAATCGGGTCAGTTGGGTGAGCTTTTGTCAGCGGAGGCGGAATTTTCTGCGCCTATCGTCCGCAACGCGCGTGAGTTTAGGTGGCAAGCCTCACAAGGCGGCGGGGCCTTAGCTGATCTGGGCTGTTATCCGGTCAGCTGGTTGCGCCACTTGGCAGGTGCTGAGCCTGAGGTAACGGCGGCACATCAAGATCTTGAGCCCGACGGCATTGACCGACGGACAACGGCCCATTTCTCGTTTCCAAGTGGTCTTCAGGCCGATGTGATTTGTGACATGGACCCCGAAGGTGGCCGTAAGCCGCCGAGGCTAGAGCTTGTAGGGACAAAAGGTCGACTCGACATTGATAACCCGCTGGCCCCCCAATTTGGCTCGGAAATTATCTTAACCACAGAGGGCCAAGAAACACGTGAAACTTTTCCTCGACGTCCAACTTTCGCCTATCAGTTCGATGGCATTGTAGAAGCCATCCAGTCAGGTCAGCCCGTTTGGACCGAGGGAGCGGACTTGATTGCGAATGCTGCGGCCATGGCTGCGATCCGGCGCGTGGCGGCCACTGGCTAGAGCCGCCGATCTGCCCTAGATTGTTGGTATGAACGCAATCACCATCGACCCCATCCGTCTTGCCTGCGACTTGATCCGCAAACCCTCCGTCACGCCGGCTGATCTTGGCGCGCTCGACGTTGTTCAAAGTGCACTGGAAGGATTGGGCTTTCGCGTGAAACGTTATCCCTTCGAGGATATCGACAATCTGTATGCGCGATTTGGCACAGAGGGCCCAAATTTCTGTTTTGCAGGCCACACCGATGTGGTCCCGACGGGGGACTTGGCACAATGGAAAGTCGATCCGTTTGAAGCGGCGCTGCAGGATGGCTTGCTGATCGGACGGGGTGCTGCTGACATGAAAGGCGGTATCGCGGCCTTTATCGCGGCCACCGCCCGCTATTTGGAAAAGCACCCAAATCCAAAAGGTTCCATCTCATTCCTGATTACCGGGGACGAAGAAGGGGTTGCCTTGCATGGCACCAAGAAGCTCCTTCAAGCCATCACCGCCGAGGGTGAAGTGCTGGATCAATGCTTGGTGGGGGAGCCAACCAATCCAGACGCCATGGGCGACATGATCAAAAATGGGCGCCGTGGCTCGCTTAATTGCACCGTCACAGTGACCGGCATTCAGGGCCATGTCGCCTATCCCCACAAGGCCGCAAATCCTGTGCGCGCGCTGATTGGCTTCTTGCATCAAATCCAGAGCCATAAATTAGATGACGGGGCCGAAGGCTTCCAGCCGTCCAATCTGGAAGTGGTGACCATGGATGTCGGCAATCCTGCGACCAATGTGATCCCAGAAAAGGCAACCGCTCGCTTCAATATCCGCTTCAATACAGCCCACTCTGGGGAAAGCCTGTCCAACTGGCTTCGGGCCGAAGCCCAGCGCGCGCAAGTGGGGTTCAACGGCAAGATTGATCTGTCCATCATGGTTTCTGGTGAAGCCTTTTTCACCCCGCCAGGTCTTTTGACCCACCTCATCCAAGACTCGTGTGAGGCGATAACAGGCCGCCGGCCTGAGCTGTCGACCACGGGCGGTACATCGGATGCGCGTTTCATCAAGGATTATTGCCCTGTGTGTGAGTTTGGCTTGGTTGGCGCGACCATGCATCAGGTCAATGAGCGGGTGGAAACCCGCGATATTGAGACGCTGACCGATATTTATGAAGGCGTGCTAGCGCGTTACTTTGACCGCGTCTGAAACTGTCTTAAGCATCGGATTTCACAAACACACAGAGTCACGTCATCACTAGGCCATGGCGCGCACACCTCTCCTTTTGAACCCCAAATTCCTCCTGCAGAATTTGCGAGATGGATTTGATGCGGCTAAGGCGCGAACAGGCCATGAAGGCGGATTGATCGCCTTGTCTGCAGGCGGGCTGATCTTGGCCTTTTTCCTGCTCGCCTTGCTGGCACCTCTGGCGCTCAATGCGCCGGGCTTTGTGTCGTATGGCGCAGGGGTTTTGGTCCTGGTGTTAGTTTTGGCCTCAACGGGTGCAGGGGCTGTCGCGCTATGGCGTCTGATGGCAGCTGGTGCCCGTGAAGGTGGTGGCGCACTCGTCCAAGCCACAGGCATCGTCAATGAATCCGCCATTCAAGCTGCCCTATCCGACGCCGAAGATGCCGGTCTGCGCGCGCTGGTACCTCGCGACGCGCAAGACGCGATGACGGGACGGGTACAAGGCCTTGCCATGGCGGCGGTTCAATCGGGCCCGCAAGTTTTTCTTGTTATTCGATTGAAGCAGGCTGCCCCCATCAGTCTGATTTTTGCCCCGAAAGCGGCGCCTTGGCCGTTTGCTTTGCCGGCCGATGGAACGCTCACTCCAGTGCCTACGCCCGGCGGTGTGGATGGGCTTGCGTGGGCAACCGATCGCGACCCAGCGCTTGTTTGGTCCGGCCGACTTGGGCCAGCCTTGGCCATGTCTGCGGCAGGCGGTGAAGCGCCGTTCTTGAGTCTGAGGGCCAAAGCCCTTGTCCTACGCTGGGACCATGGCGATGTCGGTACAGCTGCCTTGATTGGGCGAGAGCTCTGCCTCGCAATTGCGAAAGCCTAAGCCACACCCAGTTGTGCAAAGAGCCTCTATTCTTTCCCGCCCAGTCGCTTAAGCTGACATCAAGACTAAACATCAAGGGAGGGTGCCTATGTGGCGATGGCTTATCTGCGGCGTCTTGGGCCTAGGGATTGGTGTGGGCTCCGCGCTCAGCATTTCTGGTGGTTTGTTTAGCGATGCCAACATCACCTCTGGCCGCTGGTCGACTGACCCAACGGTGGGTGCTGCAGCTGCCAACCCTTGGGTTCGAGCGACGATTGCCCGTGTCGGCCTGTTGGCGCTCACCAAGGAAGAGACTGTCTATTTCAACCGCGACGTTGATGATGATGGGGCCAAATTGGTTGAAGGATGCACCTATGCGCTGAGCGGTGAGGCGATCCCGACGCGCTGGTGGTCGATCACGATTTATGGGGCAGACCAAATGCTACCCGTCAATACTGATGGCGCGAGCTCTATAGACGCCACGCGCGCGCTTGTGGCTCCTGCAACGACTTGGACTGGGACATTGAGCGCCACACGGCCAGCAACACCCGGCCCTTGGCTGTCCAGCAAGGGCGGCGGCACTTATTCTTTGACAATCCGCCTATACAACCCGCAATCGGTTGAGAAATCGGCCATGCAGGCCTTGAAGCTTCCAAGCGTCAAGAAAGTTTCCTGTACCCAAACTCCAGCAACAGGGGGAGCGAACTAATGGCTCAGGACATGAAGAAGCCCGGCTGGCTGAAGCCCTTAGCCTTTGGTGCGTTGCTCGCGGTTCTGGGACATTTATTGACCATCGGGCTGATCCCGAGTGTGATCATGAACATCGCGATGAAGCGTATCGCCGAAGCTTCCGGTGGCATTAATCGCCTCGCCCATGGCAATATGGTCACCCCGCAAAACCAGCAAATCGTGCGTTCGTCACCCGATCTTGCCTATTCCACTTGCGCCCTTGACCTTACAAAGGGGCCGGTTCGGGTGTTTGTCGGTAAAGGCGCAGACTATACGTCTGCAGCTTTCTACGCCGGTAATACGGACAATGTGTTCACCCTGAATGACCGCAAAATTGGGCCAGAGGGGGCCCAGATTATGGTTGTCTCGGCGCGCTCACCGATTGCGGCCAAGTTGGGGGAAGTCGTGGTCAGTCTGCCCAGTGACAAGGGGCTCTTGCTGGTCCGCCGTCTGGCACCAAGCGCGGAGGCATTTAAGCGCGTGCAAGCTGAGCGCGCGCAGGATTATTGTCGTACCGTGACAGATGGGATGTGATGGACGGGCTACCACAAAATCCAGTTGAGGTTTTTGAGACGCAAGGGCGGCTGGCGCAAGTGTATCACTTCGGACGTGAGGCCATTAAACTGGTCGTGCTGGACGACTATCTTACTGATCCCGACGCCATGATCGATATGGCCGTTAACGGGCCAAGCTTTGCACCAAATGGGCCGTTCTATCCAGGAATCCGCGCCCCTGTGCCGCCTTCATCCTTTCAAACCCTATTGGGTCCTTTAGCTGAAATCCTGCCCCGCTGTTTTGACTATTCCGGTCGAGCAGGCTTGAGAGAATGCAATTTCTCCCTTGTGACCACGCCCTCGGATCAGCTTCAACCGATCCAGCGCCTGCCGCATTTCGACAGCCTCGAATATGGCCGCGTGGCAGCGCTTCTCTATCTTTGCCAAGGCGAGAACCAAGGGGGCACAGCCTTTTACCGCCAACGTAGCACTGGATTTGAAAGCGTTGATGCGGGCCGCTTTCCAGCTTTCGAAGCGGCGCTTCACGACGACGTGGGAAGGCTCGGCCTGCCGGATGCCGCCTATATTGATGAGACCAGCCCGATTTATGAGATGATTGGCCGCATTGAAGCGCGCTTTAACCGCATGATTGTTTATCTCAGTTCCAGCCTTCACTGTGCTTATATCCCCAAAGAATTTGTTTTTGATCCAAATCCAAGCACCGGACGGCTGACGGTAAATGCGTTTTTAGGTATGGATTGAGGCCAGATTGGCCGGTCTACAGATTAAGGATTGATCATGGTTTCGCGTCGTACGTCGCTCTGGTCGTTAGTAGCTTCCATTCCTTTAGCTGCTTGGCTGTTTGGGTCCCCGAAATCCGCACAAGCAAAGCCTGGCGCAGACTTAAAGGGTCGTTGGGGCGGGCATTTGGTTGCAGGCTCCACAACGCTGCGATTGGTCTTGGTGGTGCAAGACGGCCAATTGCCAATCCTCTTTTCTGTCGATCAAGGCAACCAACCGATCCCCGCTGATGCCGGCACAGTTAGTGAAGCGGCGCTCGATGTGACCTTCTCCGCCATCAAGGGCCGTCTTGTTCTTAAATTGTCAGACAAGGGTGTTTTGGAAGGCACGTGGTCGCAGGGCGGCGCGCTGCCGTTGACTTTGTCGCGCTTAGCCGAAGGGGCCGTGCCAGAAAAAAGTGCGCTCAAAGACCTCGGTGACCTATCGGCAGAAGTGACGGTGGGCCAAGCCAAGTATCAAATCCCGGCCATTGTGGGCGGTTTTCAGGTCTTGCGCGGGAAAGCCCAAGAAGGCCGCGAAGTTGTCGCCGGAACTTTGACTGTGACCGACACCACGCCCGCGCGCGAAGGCCAGCTTTGGCATGTAGGGTCGATTACCAAATCTATGACCGCGACCTTGGTGGCCCGCCTTGTGGAGCGTGGGCTGCTTTCTTGGGACATGAAATTGGCAGATGCCTTCGGCACCCTCGCCCCCGATATGCTGTCAGCCTATCGCGACAAGACGCTGGCCCATTTGATGACAGGTCAGACCGGCATGCCGACCAATTTGTCGCCCTTCGACATGATGGCTCAGTCTGGTGCCAATTCACCACGCGAGGGCCGCACGACTTGGGTCTCAAAAGCCTTTGCTCTCCCGCCTCAGAGTGGCATGGTTTATCCCAATAATGGCTATGTCTTGGCCGGAGCCTTGTGTGAGGCCGTCACCGGCAAAGCGTATGAGGACTTGATGGTCGAAGAAGTTTTCAAGCCGCTGAAGCTTGCCACCGCTGGCTTTGGTCCGCCCGGAGAAGGCAATCCGCAAGGCCACCGGAAAGCTTTGCTGGGTGGTCGACTAATGCCTGTAGGGTTCGGTGCAGGAGCGGATAATCCAGCCAGCATGGCCCCGGCAGGTGGCGCACACATTTCCATCCCAGACCTTCTCACCTTTGGCCTCGCGCATAGCCTCGGGCATCAAGGCCAAAGAACGGATTACCTCAAAACTGAAACTTGGCGCGCTCTGCACACGCCGCCACCAGAGTCCAATTACGCCTTTGGTTGGGTGGAGCGTGAGGACGGTAGTCTCTGGCACAATGGATCTAATACGTACTGGCTGGCTGAGTTGAGTTTTGACCCCAAAAAGCCTCTCGCCATTGCTGCGATAGCCAATCGCTTCGACGCAGGCGAAGCTCTGGGGCGGGTCATGGCCGCAGCTTCAGCCGAAGCCATGACCCGCTTGGCTAAATCTTAGTCTTCGAGCTTAAAGCTGATCGTATAGCGAGCGGGATAAGCAACCGCGATCCCGTCAATCGTTTGAGGTTGGAAGGTCCAAGCTTCGACGGCTTTGCGTGCGGCCTCGGCAAAGCCATAGCCCTTGGGGGCCTCATTCACCACCATGAGATTGGCGACTTTGCCTTGGGCGGTAACGGTAAAGCTCAGCGTCACATCACCAGAGATTTCCCTGTCGAGCGCCTTTCTCGGGAAGGCTGGATTAGCACCAGCTTGCCGGACTGGGTTGATGATGAGGCGAGGGGCAGGGGTGGTCTCGGGTTCGGCCTGCGGCAAGGTAGTGACTGGACCGAGTGTTGCCTCGCCCCCTGAAATCATAACTGGCCCATCATTTACAGGCCCAACCGGCAGGCTGTCGACAGGAGCTAAAGGCAACACTTCGGCGGTGGGCCGCTCTGTCAGGGTTGGCTCGTTGATTGGGGTTTGTTGATTTGGCTGACTTTTGGTGGCCTTAACTGGCTCAAGTTTGGGCGGAATAACAGGCTTGGGCGGGTTACGTGGGTCCACTTTAATCACGGGTGGTTCGGGCAATTGCAGCTTTTGCAACGTTGGGACATAGGTCAAGGCGAGATAGCCGAGGCCAAGCCAAAGGATCCCAGACCCGGTTAGGGCCGCCGTGCGGTACAGCATTTTTTGGGTCGTTGGTGCGAGAGCTTGGGACTGTTTCATGACGCAATCTCCTAAATCTGGAGCTGAACAGCTGGTTTGCTGGTCAGTGTTATAACAATTAGAATAGATTTCCGTAGCGTCAAGCGCAAAGTTTACGTTACGTCATGTTGACGACAGTGTCATTTTTTTGCGGACAATCTTAGAAAGCGCTTTCATTTGGGTCGGTCTTGGCTAAGTTGTCGCCAAATCAAAGCAAAAACAGAGGATACTGGGATGAGCGAAGCCAATCTGCCTGCGGGCGAAACCTATGACTACATCATCGTTGGCGCGGGTAGCGCGGGTTGTGTTCTGGCAAATCGCCTCACATCGGATCCAAAAATTCGGGTCTTGCTGTTAGAAGCAGGCGGTAAGGATACTTCACCCCTGATCCACATTCCTGTGGGCTATGCTGAGACTTTGAAAGACCCCAAGGTCAATTGGCTCTATCAGACCGAAGAAGACCCCGGCACCAATGGTCGCCAGCATGTTTGGCCACGCGGCAAAGTTCTGGGCGGGTCGAGCTCGATCAATGGCCTTCTCTATATTCGTGGCCAACAGCGCGATTATGACATCTGGCGGCAATTGGGTTGCGAAGGCTGGGGCTGGGATGATTGCGCGCCCTATTTTCTCAAGTCGCAAAACCAAGAACGAGCTGGCATGGACGGCCACGCTACCGGCGGGCCCTTAAACGTGTCTGACGTTACCCAAAAGCATCCGGTCTCCGATGCGGTCATTCAGGCCGGGATTGAGGCAGGGATTCCGCGCAATGACGACGTCAATGGCGAAAACCAAGAGGGCATTGGCTATTACCAACTGACGGTAAAGAACGGCATGCGCTGCTCTGCTGCGGTGGCTTACCTCAATCCGGTCAAGCACCGGCCAAATCTGACAATCCGAACCCATGCCTTGGCGCATAAGGTTTTGTTTGACGGCAAGCGCGCGACAGGGGTTTTATTCTCCGTCGATGGCGACATGATTACGGCCTCAGCCAAGCACGAGGTTATTCTATCCGGTGGGGCGATCAATTCGCCGCAATTGTTGCAATTGTCGGGCATCGGCCCTGCTGCCTTGCTGCAGAGCCATGGCATTGAGGTCAAAGTCGATGCGCCAGGTGTCGGCGAGAATTTACGCGACCATTATGTTGTTGGCATGCGCTATCGGCTAAAAGCGGGCGTGAAGTCCGTCAATGAGATGACCAAGGGCCTGACCTTTGTCGGCGAGGTCTTGAAGTTTTTGTTCCAACGTAAGGGTCTGTTGACCTTGTCAGCAGCCCATATCGCAGCCTTTGTGAAGACACGGCCAGACCTCGAAACGCCAGACGTGCAGTATCACATTTTGCCTGCGACGATGGACCAGAAGAAATTGTTTGAAGAACAAAAAATGGTGCTGGAAGATCAACCCGGCCTTACCATTGCACCCTGTCAATTGCGCCCTGAGAGCACAGGCCGCATTCAGATCAAGTCGGCTGACCCCAGTCAGCATGCGGGCATTTGGCCCAATTATTTGGCCGACAGCTTAGACCAGCAAACCATTGTTGAAGGGTTGAAGATTGGCCGTCGTATCGCCGAGGCTCCTTCCTTGGCTGGCCTCATCGAAGCAGAGATGGAGCCGGGCAATGGTGTGGTCAGTGATGAGCAATTTTTGGCCTATGCCCGCGAAACCGGCTCGACCATTTATCACCCGGTTGGCACAGCCAAGATGGGCACTGATCCGATGGCTGTTGTGGATGCCCAGCTTCGCGTGATCGGGGTTGAGGGGCTTCGCGTGGTTGATGCCTCAATCATGCCCCGGCTGATTTCGGGAAACACCAATGCGCCGACAATCATGATTGCAGAAAAAGCCTCTGACATGATCCTCGCGGCACGCCAGGCTGCCTAAGCTTAGCGGCCGACGTTGGTGGCTGGTGCGGGTGCCGGGGCAGGCGCAGTGGCATTCGGGCTCGGCAATTTACGTAATGCGGGCAGGGCAGCCATATCCTGCCCGCCCGCGGCAGCGAATATATCGGCCAAACTCTCATAGAAGGCCGCCAAGGTGGTGGGGCTTGGTCGCTTCAAATCATCCAAAGTGGGTAGCGGCGAAAGTGGCTTGCCTTCATGGGCTGCGGCCATGAAGTCTTCCCAGATTAGCGCGGGCAAGGTGCCGCCAGTTACGCCATTCATCGGGCTAGAGCTGTCATTGCCAACCCAGACGCCACAAATGATGTCGGCCGTATAGCCGACAAACCACGCGTCGCGAAAATTCTGCGAGGTGCCTGTTTTGCCAGCGGCTTCGCGACCACCGGGCAGGCGTGCGCGCTTCCCTGTGCCAAATGCGATTACATCTGCCAGCATGGCAGTCATTTGACGGGCGCGCAGAGGTTCATAAACTTGGACAGGAGCTTTATTCTCGCGCTGGAACGCGACAGTACCGCGCGTCGTGTCGATCCGCTCAATCAAATAGGGGTCAACCCGCACCCCATCATTGGCCAAGGTGGCATAGGCCCGTGTCATGTCCAGCAAAGTCACTTCACCCGCCCCCAATGAGATCGACAGATTGCGCGGCAGCTCACTGTCGATACCCAAACGCTGGGCCAAAAGGATCAGACGATCAATGCCGACTTCGGAGGCTAATTGGACAGCAATTGTGTTGGTTGAGCGCGTCAGCGCCGTCGACAGGCTCATGGCACCGGAATAGCCGCCATTGAAGTTGCGGGGCCGCCAACCGCCCAGACTAATCGGCTTATCCACTCGGATCGTATCGGGCGTCATGCCCTTTTCCAGAGCGGCAGCATAGACAAAAGGCTTAAAGCTCGAGCCGGGCTGGCGCTTGGCCATCGTGGCGCGATTATACTTGCTTTCCTCATAATTGCGGCCACCGACTATGGCGAGGATGCGCCCTTGTCGATCCATCGCAATCAGGGCGGCTTGCGTGACGCCGGTGCCGGTGCCGTCACCCACCAGCTCTTGCACAGCTTGCACAGCTGCCGCTTGCATTCTGCTGTCGACGGTCAAGCGCAGAATTCGGTCTGGGGCAACTTGTTTGCCGACGCTTTCAACCTCTTTTTGGGCCATATCAATGACATAGCCCATTTGGCCTTCGGGAATGTCGGGTGTTACATGCAAAGCGACCGGCTCACGCATGGTCACGTCAGCTTGAGCTTGGGTGATAAAACCCGCCGACACCATACGTTGCAGCACGACCGCACGTCGTTCAATCGCTGGTGCGGCAGTCAAGTCCACAGCTAAGCGACCAGGTGCCTTGGGCAGACCCGCCAACATAGCTGCTTCCGCTAAGGTCAACTTGCTTGGATGCTTGGAGAAGAAGCGCCAAGCCGCCGCATCAATCCCGTAAGCATTCTGGCCAAAATAAATTCGGTTTAAGTAGATTTCGAGGATTTGTTTCTTTGTCAGGCGGCTATCGATCTGCCACGCCAAAACCATTTCTTGGAGCTTGCGCTTAAAGGTCTGCTCAGGACTTAGATACACGTTCTTGACCAATTGCTGCGTGATGGTCGAAGCGCCCTGGACGGTTTGGCCGGCGGTCAGGTTTTCTAACACCGCCCGGCCAATCGACCACAAGTCGACGCCGCCATGTTCAAAGAAGCGGGCGTCCTCGACTGCGAGAAACGCCTGCAGCACATGCGCGGGCAAGGCATCCACGCTGACTTTGCGTCCATAGCGTGGTCCGCGGATTGTGACGGTTTCGCCCGTAGCGTCGACCATTTCAAGGCTGGGCTTACGATTTGCGGTCCAGATTTCTTCGTTTGAAGCAATCTTTGGCAAATCCGATAGAAAGTGACGCCACGTGGCGTAGGTTGTCAAGCAAACTAAAACGAACACGCTGACGGCCAGAATGGTCAGTAAGCGCATGTTATAGGCTTTTATCTTCGCTTTGCGCTCCAATAGGTCCGCGCGAAAGACGCCCTGCATCAGCCTGAAACCCGTCCTTGAAATGAGCCTGCAGAACGCCGCTGATCCGCCCAACTGGTCAAGCTTTATCCATGCAGAAAGCGACAATTGGGGCGATCAAATTCCCCAGTTTTAAGGCTTTTGGCGGCGCGAATGACCGTCATGCTCGGCTTTCTCTCAGACCGGCTCATTCAATCGGTCATTCTTGTCTTCGCCACCAACGGCCCGCGCCAGTTGGCACTTTTGGAGAAAGACATGCGACGTGACAGGCAGTGCGACCCGCAAAACAAACCGGCCCTCAATGCAGCGCTTGGCGTTTCGCTGGCGTTTCAACCATGTGGTCAGCCTGCCGGAGCACAAACGTCAAGAGTTTGTCCAACGGCTCGGCGAGAGCCAAATCAGGCGCTTGCAACTGTTCTGGCCCTTTTGGGCCCGCACCAGTCAACTGTCACCACCACAGGGGTGGCGCACGTGGCTCATCCTTGGTGGACGAGGCTCCGGCAAGACAAGAACTGCTGCCGAGTGGGTGCGTGAGCGGATGGAAAACGCTGTTTGCTCCCGCATGGCTTTGATCGGCCCGACTTTCGCAGATGTACGCGACGTGATGGTCGAAGGTCAGTCTGGCTTAAGGGCCATCGCCAGCCGTCGAGAGCGGCCGCAATTTGAAGTCTCGCGCCGTCGGCTGGTGTGGCCAAATGGCGGTTATGCGCTTCTCTTTTCTGCTGAGGATCCTGACAGCTTGCGCGGGCCGCAATTTGATGGGGCTTGGGGCGATGAAATGGCCGCTTGGTCAAAGCCTGACGCGGTTTTCGCGACCCTGAGGCCTGCGCTGCGCTTGGGTCACAACCCGCAGCTGGTGCTTTCAACCACACCAAAACCGATCCCGGCCCTCAAACAGTTGATCGCTGATCCTACTTGTGTCGTCACCCGCTCGGCTACCCGACACAACCAATACTTCTTGTCACAAGGGTTTGCCGAAGATCTGGCCGCACGCTGGCAGGGGTCTGTTTGGGCGCGACAGGAGCTAGAAGGCGAACTGGTCGAAGACCCAGAAGGCGCACTCTGGACCCGGGCGCAACTGGCCGCCGCAAGGTCGCGTCAGTTGGGTGACGCTTTCGACCGAGTTGTTGTCGCCGTTGACCCACCTGTCAGTGTTGGGGCCAATTCCGACTATTGTGGGATCATTGTTGCTGCAGCAGCGGGCGAAGGACATCAGCGTCGCGCAATCGTGCTGGCTGATTTGTCACGGCAGGGCTTGCAACCGTCTGAATGGGCCGCCGTGGTGGCAGAAGCCTACCAGCACTTTAAAGCCAATGTGATTATTGCCGAGGCTAATCAGGGCGGTGAGATGGTGCGCACGGTGCTGCGCCTCGCGGTCCCGCTTGCCCCGATCCGTTTAGTCCACGCCAGCCATGGCAAGCGCGCCCGCTCCGAGCCCATAGCGCTTCTCTACGCCCAAGATCGCATCTGTCATGCGGCTCATTTCCGGGAGCTCGAGGATCAGATGTGTAGCTTTGGTGCGCCAGGGTTCACGGGGTCTCCTGACCGGGTTGATGCGCTCGTGTGGGCACTAACCGACCTCATTCTTGATCAAGGGCCCAGCCCCTCCGCCCGAAGCTTATGAACGGATATTCAGTCATGGCCGTACTCCCTCTTCTTTCGCGCCTCTCTAAACCCAAACCCAGCTCATCAGAGCCTCGGCCGGAGGCAAAAATGGGCTCTTCGCTCTTGGCCTATACCAGTCCCGGTCGCCCAGTTTGGACGCCGCGCGACTATGGGGCGCTGGCGCGGGAAGGATTTCAGCGCAATGCCATCGCCTATCGCTGCGTGCGGTTGGTTGCTGAAGCTGCAGCCTCAGTGCCTCTGCACATCACGGATCGTGGCGGCAAAGCACACCGCTTTACCGCCCTTCTGGAGCGCCCAAATCCGGAACAATCGGGGCCAGAGTTGCTGGAAGCTTTCTTTGGCCATTTACAAATCGCAGGAAACGGCTGGCTGGAGTTGGTCGCGTTAGAGGGGGAGCCGCGAGAGATTTGTGCGCTTCGGCCTGACCGGGTTCGCATCATTCCAGGTGCTTCGGGTTGGCCGGCGGGATGGGAGCATGAAGCCAATGGCATCAAGCGTCGGCTGTGGCGCGATGCTGCTACTGGCCGCTCACCCATGTGTCACCTCAAGCTCTTCAATCCAACCGATGACCTCTATGGTCAGTCCCCTTTGGAAGCTGCCGCTATTGCGGTCGATATTCACAATGCGGGTGGGGCTTGGAATAAGGCATTGATTGACAATGCCGCCAGGCCATCGGGCGCCTTGGTCTATCGGGGCGTGCCGGGTGCTGAGCGCCTTAGTGAAGACCAGTTTGAGCGTCTCAAAGCCGAGCTTAGCCAAGCCCATACCGGTGCTGCCAATGCAGGTCGCCCGCTGTTGCTGGAAGGCGGTCTTGAATGGACCAGCATGAGCCTGACGCCGGCGGAGATGGACTTTGTCGAGGCGCGGCGCGCCGCTGCTCGCGATATTGCGTTGGCCTTTGGCGTGCCGCCAATGCTTCTAGGTATCCCAGGTGACGCTACTTATGCCAATTACAAAGAGGCCAACACAGCCTTTTGGCGGCAAACCATTGTGCCTTTGGTGTCCAAAGCCTCTGCAGCCCTAGCCGCTTGGCTAAGCCCGTGGAGTGAAGAGCCGCTGCTCGTCCGGCCAGACTTTGATCGTGTGCCCGCGCTTGCGGCCGAGCGAGAAGCTTTTTGGGCGCGACTTGAGGCGACGTCGTTCCTCACGTCCCAAGAAAAGCGCGATTTGGCTGGCCTTGGGCCTGCGGACTTGGTTCCAAATGCAGGGGATCGCTAATGCTTGACCAAAGCGCATCGACCACCCTCCGCCAAGCCTCGGATTTCCGAGTGACCTTGGCCATTCTCCTAACCCTCGTATTGCAAGCCATTGCAGCGCTTCTTTGGGTTGGGGCCGCAGCTCAAAGGCTCGACAACCTAGAATCTGAGATCAAGCTACAACAGCCAATCTTGGAGCGTATGGCCCGGATTGAAGCGCAAGTGGCGGCTGTCGGCTCCAGCCTTGATCGGATTGAAAACTATATTGATCAGGAGGCCAAATGACCCAGCCTTTGATTATTTCGGGTTATGCGAGCCTTTTTGGGCTGCCGGATTTGGCGGGCGATATTGTTGCGCGCGGTGCTTTTCAAACATCGCTTCAACGCCTGCCCGCGTCATCCATCCGCATGCTCTACCAGCATGATCCCGATCGTCCGATTGGCCGCTGGATTGAGGCGGTGGAGGACCAATCGGGTCTTTGGATGCGGGGGACGGTTGAGCCCAATCACCCCGAAACCCAAAAGATTGTTGCCTTGATCCAAGCCGGTCTAGCTGATGGTCTTTCGATTGGCTTTCGTACGCTGAAAGCTACGCCACGGCCTGCTGGCGGGCGTATTTTGAAGACGATTGATCTCCGTGAAGTCTCAATCGTCACCTTTCCTATGCTGCCGCGCGCCCGGTTTCGCGTGCGCGGCCTATCCCCATCCACAAGGCCGTCAGTGCCTGAGGACCTTGCGCGTCGCGTTCAACCCCCTGCCGCTCCGGCGGCCTAACGGAGAAGTCCATGGAAACGAAAATGACCCAGTCGCCCGAAGTGCGGGCGGCTCATAACGAACTTATGTCTGCATTCGAGGCCTTTAGGTCTGCAAACGACCAAAGATTGGCTGAAATTGAACAGAAGTCGTCAGCGGATGTATTGCTGGAAGAAAAAGTTGATCGCATTGATCGCAGCTTAACCCGCGCTCAAGCCAGTTTGGATCGCCTGTCCTTGGCTGGCCTTCGTCCTGGCACCCAGCCCGCTATTGACTCAGATCGTCAAGAGGCAAAGGCTGCTTGGGCAGGCTTTATGCGCCGGGGCGATGAAAGCGCTTTGGCGGCAATTGAAGCCAAATCCTTGTCGGTTGTTGTAGCAGCAGATGGCGGCCACGTTGCGCCGCCAGAAGTACAGGCAACAATTGATCGGCGCATTTTTGCCTCCTCGCCAATGCGCCGTTTGGCCTCCATCCGCACCACTTCCGCCACCATCTTTCGCAAGCCGATCGCCATTTCGTCCCCTGCCGTAGGTTGGGTTGCCGAAACCGGTACGCGCACCGAAACCGCGACTCCATCTCTGGATCTCCTCTCTTTTCCGATGGGCGAAGTGTATGCCATGGCGGCAGCAACACAGACGCTTCTTGATGATGCTCTGCTCGACATGGACCAGTGGCTGGCAGGCGAGATTGCCGAGAGCTTCTCGAGCGCTGAAAGCATCGCCTTTATCTCAGGCGATGGCGTTAACAAGCCAAAGGGTCTCTTAAACTATACGGCAGCACCAGATGCGACCGCGACTTGGGGACAACTCGGCTATCTGGCGTCGGGCGTTGCAGGTGCGTTTCCAGCCACCAATCCAGTGGATAGATTGGTCGATCTAACCTATGCGCCCAGAACGCCCTACCGGGCCAATGCCAGCTTCATGATGAACCGTCGGACGGTTGGTTTGGTGCGTAAGTTCAAAGATACGACTGGCCAATATATTTGGCAGCCGTCCTTGGTCGCAGGCCAGCCCGCCACCCTTTTGGGTTTCCCAGTTGTTGAATGCGAGGACATGCCCGATGTCAGCGCCAGCGGTCTCGCAATCGCTTTTGGTGACTTTGAGAAGGGGTATTTGATCGTTGATCGCGCCGATGTGCGGGTTTTGCGCGATCCTTACACGGCTAAGCCGTTCGTCATGTTCTATGTCACCAAGCGCCTAGGCGGCGGGATTCAGAATTTCGACGCGATCAAGCTCCTCAGATTCACCGTCAGCTAAGGCAACATCCGATGGCCCTGGAAATTCTGATCCCTCCCGTTGGGGAACCGGTATCCCTGTCTGATGTGCGCACTTATCTTCGGATTGGCACGCAAGGCGATGATGCTCTGCTAACCCTGTTTGTCGCTGCGGCGCGCGAAGCCTTTGAAGCGCGAACCGGGCTTGCGCTTCTGACTCGGCGCGTGCGTCAGAATTTCCTTGGGACCTTGTCGCCGGGATTTCTAATCCCGGCGACGGGTCCGGTCACAGCGATACATGCGGTAAAATCGCTCTTGCCGTCCGGCGCATTGGCGGATGTGGGTGCTGGCACCCTTAGCTTGATTGATGGCAAATTCGCTCTGAACCAGCCAATGACAGACCTAAGCGTCGAATATCAAGCGGGCTACGCGACCGGCGTTCTGGTTCCTCACGCGCATCGATTGGCCATTCTTGAAGCCGTGGCGGAGGCCATAGCGCGCCGCGATGGGGAAGGCTCCGTGCCTGCCACCGGTAAAAAAGCACTTTGGGATCAGTTCTTTCAAAGGATCAAACTATGACCGCGCTCGCCTGTCAGCAGGCCCTAGAGGAGGTATTTCGGGCAGACTCTGCAATTCAAGCGGTCCTGGGAAATCCTGTCCGGTTGGTTGAGGCACCGGCAAAGTTGACGGCTTTCCCTTTTGCCGTTTGGCGTCGTTGGGAGAGCCGACCGATTGATGCCTCATTGGTGCAAAGTGATGAGCATATTGCGACGATAGAGGTCGTCTGCCGTCAGACGGGGGCGGACATCGCTCGCCAAGCCGTCGCCGCCCTCGCCACTTGTGCTGCCGAAGCGAGGTTCAACGCGGTAGGCGCGCGCATCGTGCTGATCCTACCGCTCTATAGCGATGTCATGCGCAGTGCAGATGGGCGCTCTTGGCTTGGAATTCTGCGTTTGAAAATCATTGCAGACCGTAACTGAACATTTTTTCATTAAGGAGGCCGAGATGGCGGGACAAGCAGGACGTGACGTCCTACTCAAGATATCTGATGGGGCCACAACGCCTAATTTTGTAACCATTGCTGGTCTTCGCGCCAAGACCATCGCGCTGTCCGCAAAGTCGGTTGATGCGACCTCTGCGGATAGCCCCAATGCATGGCGAGAGCTTTTGGCCGGGGCCGGCCTAAAGGAAGCTAGCGTCAGTGGAAGCGGGGTTTTCAAAGATGCTGCATCCGATGCCTTGGTGCGCACCAGTTTCTTTAGCCAAGATCGCAGGATCTGGCGTCTAGTCATTCCAGACTTTGGCACGCTGGAAGGGCCATTTCAGATTGCAGCGTTGGAATATGGCGGTGCCCATGATGGCGAAGCGACCTTTTCCATGACGCTGATTAGCGCCGGTGAATTGGGATTTGTGGCGCTATGACCGGGCTGATCAATCCTGCACGGGGCGAGGCCGTTTTGCACGTCGATGGTCGCCCTTTGATCCTGTGCTTGACCATGGGTGCCCTCACACGTCTTGAAGCGGCCTTTGACGTCAATAGCTTAGAGGCCCTTGAGGCTAGGCTCGCTCGTCTTTCTAGCCGGGACGTTTTGGTGATTATCTCCGCGCTACTCTGCGGTGCATCTATGACCCCGGAAGAACTTGCCAAGGCGCAAATTCGTCCGACAGAGGCGGCAAAGGCCATCACACAGGCGTTTGAAGGGGCGGGCGCGTGAGCTTGTTGCCGTGGCCTAAGCTCCTGAGTCAGGCCGTCAGCCTAGGCATTGGGCCGCAGTCGTTTTGGGAGTTGTCCCTAGCCGAATGGCGCGCCCTCGTGGGGGCCAACCAAAGCACCCAGACCAGCATGAACCGGGCTGACCTCACCCACTTATCGCTTCGCTTTCCAGATGTGGAGATACCGGTAGATGACATCAATGAATAAAAATTCACTTGAAGATAGCTTGCAGAGTGCTGCCGATAGTCTTGATGCTTTTGCAACTGGGCCAGCCCAAGCCGCCGCCGATGCTTTAGGCGATGCGTTCGCCAAGGCGGGCAAACGGGTTTCCTCTTCGCTAGCAGAAGCAGCACGAAGTGGTGAAATCTCGGTCCGAGGCCTTGCTGCCAGTCTGGTGCGCGACTTGTCCAATCTGGCGCTGGACCGCTTTGTCACAAAGCCCTTAGAAGCGGCCTTCCTCCAAATTTTCCAAAGCATCCCACAAGCCGGTGCGCGTGCCGACGGCGGCCCGGTGACTTCGGGCGGTGCCTATCTGGTTGGCGAGCGCGGCCCAGAGCTATTCATGCCTGCATCCTCAGGCCAGATCGTGCCAAACCAAGGCGTTCAGCCGATCTCTATTACGATCCACATGGCCCCTGGCAGCAATCTGGCAGACGTGAAGCGCTCCTCCACCCAAGTCGCTGCAGCCTTGGCACGCGCGGTTCAGCGTGGGGGCAGCTTGCTATGACGGCCTTTCACAATATCAGTTTCCCTCTCAAATTGGCGCGCGGCGCGGTTGGAGGTCCCGAACGGGTGACCGAAGTCGTGGCCTTGGCGAATGGGCGCGAGGTGCGCAACACCTGTTTGTCGCGTTCGCGTCGGCGCTGGGAGGTTGGCTCAGCGATCCGTAATCTAGATGATCTAGCGGAAATAACTGCCTTTTTTGAAGCGCGCTTGGGCCGCTTCTATGGCTTTCGTTTTACCGATCCAGCCGATCATAAAAGCTGTCGCCCCTCACAATCACCTGAACCTTTCGACCAGCTTTTGGGTGTCGGCAATGGCAGTCAGAAGACGTTTCAGTTGCAAAAAACCTATGGCGATGCAGCTGGTAACAGCGTGCGCCCGATCCATTTGCCAGTCTTAAGCAGTGTGAGAGTCGCGGTGGCTGCGGCGGAGCGACCAGCCTCGGCGTTTTCAGTTGACACCCAAACCGGTCTTATCACTTTGTCGACCGCCCCGTCAGCAGGGCAGTCCGTGCGGGCAGGGTTTTGTTTTGATACCCCAGTCCGCTTTGATAGCGACCGTCTCGACATTGCCCATGATGCCTTTGAGGCAGGCCGCGTGATCTCGCTGGCCTTGGTGGAGATCTTGTTATGAGGTCTCTGCCACCGTCACTGGAAGCAAAGTGGCGCGCAGGCGCGACTAGCTTGGCGCGTGGCTGGCGCTTAGTCCGGCAGGACGGGTTGGTCGTTGCTGCGACCGAGCATGACCGCGATCTTCAAGCCAGCGGAACTCTGTTTAAGGCCGCACTTAGCGTTTTCGAAAACCCGGTCGAAGCCGAGTTGTCGCTTAGCCCCGGCCACGCCGCTCTCTCTGGTGCTTTGTCGCTGGCGGGTGTGGACGCTGATGATATCAAGCTTGGCCTTTGGGATCAGGCGCGGGTTGAGGCCTATCTTATAGACTGGCAAGAGCCGAATTTAAGTGTGCCGCTCTGGTCGGGCTTTGTTCAGACGATTGTTTGCCACGGCAGTCGTTTTGAACTGAACATCCAAACGCTGGAACCCGCAATGAACCAGATGGTGGGCCGGATCTATGCCCGCACCTGTGACGCGCGCTTGGGGGATGGCCGTTGCGGCGTGGACTTAAAGGCCAAGACTTACAGCTCGAGCGCGACTATTCGATCTGTTTCGAGCGACCGCGTTTTGACCCTGACTTCAGTACAGACCGTCGATTTGACGGCACTTCGTGCTGGAATGCTGCGTGTCACATCTGGGCGCGCAATGGGGCTTGCGCGGCCCATTCTTCAGGCTGAACAGATCAGCGGTCATGTTGCAATCAGACTGGCTCAGCCCATGCCGCTTTTGCCCGGTGTCGGTGATCTCGTCACCCTCAGTTTTGGCTGTGACAAGCGCTATGAGACCTGCCGAAACCGCTTTGGCAACGGGCTGAACTTCCGAGGCGTGCCCACTTTGCCCGGAGAAGCGATTACGGTCACAGGCCCCAGTCCCACAGGCAATTCAGGAGGCAGACGATGAGGACTGAAGCCATGCGGTTAGCGCGGGATTGGCTCGGAACGCCCTATGTCGAAGGTGCTAGCCAGCGCGGCGTTGCGACCGATTGTGTTGGCTTAATTGAGGGTGTCGCCCGCGACCTGGGCCTGATTACGCCATCGCGGACAACGTTGAAGCGTGACCTCGTGGCCGCTGCCAATCTGTTTCTGGAACCGTCTGAGGCACCAAGTCCCGGCTGTGTGATCTTGTTTGCGCAAAGTCCCGGTGGTGTGCCGGTGCACGCAGGCCTGATGGGAGAGGCGGGGCGCTTTATCCATGCCCATTGGACGGCCGGGATTGTCGAAAATCGCTATGGCAATTGGTTCAAGGCCCGCACGACGCACGTCTTTGACTGGCCAGATTCCAACGCTCCCGCTCAAACCCTCGGTCAAAAAGGACGATCTTGATGGCTAGTCTTATCCTCTCCACCATTGGCTCTGCGCTTGTTGGGCCTGTCGGCGGGGCCGTGGGGGCGCTGGCGGGCAGCGCACTCGACCAAGCGCTTGTAACAAGTTTAACGCCTGCCCGTATCCAGCCGTCGCGGCTGTCGAGCTTGAAAGTCCAAGGGGGCGGCGAAGGGGCCGCTATTCCGATTGTTTTTGGTCGCGCCCGCGTAACGGGCCAAGTCATCTGGGCGGCGCAATTCAAAGAACATGACAAAAAGCGCACGATTGGCGGAAAGGGTGGGCAGCGTGTTGTTGAGCGCTATTACTCGATCAGCTTTGCCCTTGGCCTTTGTGACGGACCCATTCTCGGTATTGGCCGTGTCTGGGTGAATGGCGAGGTCTTTGATCTCAGCCAAGTCTCCTATCGGCTCTATTTGGGCAGCGAGGATCAAGAACCCGACCCTTTGGTGGAAGCGGTTGAAAGCATAGACTTGGCCCCCGCATTTCGGGGACTTGCTTATCTGGTATTTGAAGATTTAGCCGTCACAGCTTTCAATGATCGCATTCCAAATATCTCAGTGGAGGTCCTTGCACCGACACCTGCGGAGGCCAATCGCCCACGCCTACAAGATCTTGCGCGTGGGGTATGCCTTATCCCCGGAGCTGGGGAGTTTGCCTATGCAACAACGCCCGTCCAAACCATTTGGAAACCGGGAACAGCGCAACCTGAAAACCTGCATGTTCAAAGCGCCCGCACCGACCTTTGTGTCTCATTGGACAATTTGGCGCGCGATCTGCCAAGGGTCGATCATGTGTCATTGGTCGTAGCTTGGTTCGGGACTGATTTGCGGGCAGGGCAGTGCCGCATCGAACCGCGCGTCGATCAACCATTCAAGCCAACCCTTCCACGCGCCTGGCGTGTGGCTGGCCTGAGCCGTGGAGACGCAAATCTGGTTTCATCCGTGGACGGCAGGCCCGCTTATGGCGGCACGCCTGAAGATACGAGCGTGATTGAAGCAATAACGGAACTAAAGACGAGGGGCCATCAGGTCACCCTAAATCCATTTGTCATGATGGATGTCCCGGCAGGTAATCAATTACCCAATTTCCAAGGTGGATTGGGGCAACCCGCTTATCCTTGGCGTGGCCGCATCACCTGCGCTTCTGGGGCTGCCAGTGTCGAGGCTGAAATTTCAGCTTTCTTCGGTGCCGCCTCGGCAAGCCATTTTAGCTTACGAGGGCAAGCGCCCATTTATTCTGGTCCCGCTGAATGGTCCTATCGGCGCTTTATCCTGCATCAAGCGATGCTGGCCAAAGCCGCAGGCGGGGTGGAGAGCTTCCTAATTGGGTCCGAACTGGTGGGCCTAACCCATGTGCGGTCCTCAGCAGGGCAATTTCCGGCCGTGACAGCCCTTAAGGCACTGGCAGCGCAAGTGCGCTTAATCTTGGGGCCACAGGTAAAGATCGGCTATGCGGCCGACTGGACTGAATATGGAGGGTACAACCCGCCCGGAACCCAAGACCTCTGTTTCCCGCTTGACCCCTTATGGGCCGATCCGAACATCGATTTCATTGGGCTAGATTGGTACCCGCCTTTGACTGATCGGCGGACAGGTGAACCTGAGCCCGACTTGGCAGCGCTGCAGGCAGGTATAGAAGGCGGGGAAGGGTTTGACTTCTATTATGCCAGCGAAGCCAATCGCCTTGCGCACATCCGCACGCCGATCACGGACGGCGCTTATGAAGAGCCGTGGGTCTGGCGGGTCAAAGATGTTCGTAGTTTTTGGAGCCAAGCCCATTTTGAACGGGTCAATGGCCTGCGCCTAACCACACCTACGCCTTGGGTGCCGCAGTCCAAGCCGATCCGTCTGATGGAGCTGGGCTTCCCAGCTGTCGACAAAGCGGCCAATCGCCCCAGCGTATTTCCGGATCCCAAATCTTCCGAGGCCGGTATTCCGCCATTCTCAACCGGTTCACGGGATGATGGGGAGCAGCGCCTCGCACTTGAAGCAAGCTTGTCCTATTGGCAGACCCACAGCCCTATCTCAGCCATAGACGGCCGGCCGATGATTGCGCTGGAGCATATCTTCCTTTGGACGTGGGACGCCCGTCCCTATCCACACTTCCCCCAATTGCAAACCGTGTGGGGCGATGGCGCTCACGCAGCCACCGGACATTGGCTGGCTGGGCGGGCAGGGGGCTTGCCTGTGCGGGAGCTATTGGCGGGGATTGGTGCGCGCGCTGGCTTGACTCGCTTCAAGACAGATGGGGTATCTGGCTTTGTTGAGGGCTATGTCGTTGAAAGCCCAGCACCCGCACGTGCCCTAATCGACTCCTTGTTACAGCCTCTGGGTCTTGAGGCCCACCCTCGGTTTGACGCGCTGCAGATCGCAGACATCGTAGTGCCACAGCCGGTTTGTTCGCTGACAGCATCTGATTTCCAGATGAAAGAAGGAGCCGCTGATGTCGCTTTGATCGTTCAGGCGCAAGAGGCACCGTCGCATGTGCAGGTTACCACCTATGCAAGCGAAAACGACTTTGAACCTGCTAATTATCGCACAGAGGGGGCGGGATCGAGCGGCCTTGCCCTTTTGATTACTTTGCCATTAGTGGTGGATGGGGAAAGTCGACAGGCCATCACGCAGCAAGTGGCCGCAGCGACGCCACTTGAACGTCTGCAGGGCAAATTGACCCCCGCTATTGCCGCTCGCGTCCAAGTGGGGGATCGGTTCGTGTGGGAGGATGGCACCTTGTGGCGCGTTGATCGTCTGGAAGGGCCTTGGGCGCAAGAATTGGTGGCCACCCCAGCACCCCAGCCAAGGCTGGCACCATTGGTTAGTCATGCGATAGAGGCCCAGCCTTACCTACCTTCGCTTGCAGCTCCCCCGGATTTGGTAGTGCTGGATCTGCCGATGCCATTTACCTCAATCCAAGCGCCCAAGCCTTTGATTGGCGCTTTTGCCAGTCCGTGGCCGGGGATGGTGGAGGTGCGGGTAGCGGACCGGCTGGTGGCAAATATCAGCCGCGCCATGACCTATGGACGCTTGGCAGCAGCCCTACCTGCAGCACCTATTTCCCGTCGATTGGCGACCGGATGTTTGGTCGAATTCGCCGGCAACGGCGCGCCCCCGATGTCTGGTAGGGCGGCTCTCTATGGGCCAGACGGCGTGATTGATATCCTTAGCTGGACGGAGACAACATGGGTATCCAGCCAGACGTGGCGCCTTGATAAGCTGGTGCGTGGCTATCATGGCGGTGCTTTGGCCCCCTTTGCCCCGATAGGGTGTGGCTTCGTAGTGCTTGATGATGCCCTTGTATCCGCTGATTTTGACCCAAGTCTCATGGGGCTGCCGCTTGAGTGGACTGCAGCCCCTTCCACGCTGCCAGATGCGGAGACGCGGCTAGAAGCACACTTTTCAGGGCGTGCCATTTTGCCTTGGTCGCCCTGTCACCTCCGGGCGCGACGCAGCCAAAGTGGTATCCAATTGTCCTGGGTGAGGCGGGCTAGCGGTGATGGCGATAGCTGGGCCTTGCCGGACGTGCCCCAGCCGATCGTTGCTGAAGCTTATCTTGTATCCATACTGAATTCGGCAGGCACCCCACTTCGCACGACCGAAGTTCAGGGGCCGTCGTATCTTTATTCCGCGGTTGAGGAACTTGCAGACTTTGGTGCCTTGCAGACCCAGATAACAGTGTCCGTCTGCCAACTGGGGCTCGCAGGTCGGTTGGGTTTTCGCCTTGAAGAACGGATAAGCGTGCAACACACTGGCTAGCCCCCCTTTCGCCGCAAGTGGAGAGCGCCTAAGTCTTTGGGATATGTGGTGCGCGGCCTCAAATTCAGGTTTGGCTAAGCCCGCTGATTAGACTGGAATTTGGGAGATCAAGGCGTGGCAGAAGAACCTTATGCAGTGCTTGGCGTTGCGCGCGGAGCCCCATTTGCCGAGGTTCGAAAAGTCTATCGCAAGCTCGCCAAAGAATTGCATCCTGATGCGAACCCAAACAATAAGGCAGCTGAAGAGCGCTTTAAACGCGTTTCTGCGGCCTTCACATTTCTCGACGACCCAGACCGCAAAGCGAAGTATGACCGAGGCGAGATTGACGCGGACGGCAATCCAAAGTTTGGGGGCTTTGGCGGCAATGCCGGCGGACGCGGGCCTTTTGGCGGTGGCGACCCATTTGGTCCCGGTGGCCCCTTCGGAGGGGCAGGTGCAGGTCGGCGGCAGACTGGACCCGGCCAACCCGAATTTGAAGACATGTTTGGCGATCTTTTCGGCGCTGCCTTTGGGGCCAGAGGTGGTGCACGCCCTGGCTTTCAAGCGGGTACCAAAGGTCAAGACATTCAGACCGCCATCAAGATTGATTTTGAAGATGCCATTTCTGGTGCCAAACAACGGGTGAATGTGGGCGATCGCTCGATCGATGTTACCATTCCAGCTGGGGTTGAGACGGGTCGAACGCTCAGGCTGCGCGGACAAGGTGGCCCCGGCCAAGGTGGTATGCCTGCTGGTGATTTGATGGTGACAGTCACCGTAAAGCCCCATCCAGTTTTTAATCGTGATGGCGATGACGTGCGCATGGACTTGCCGGTCTCTTTGACTGAGATCCTCGAAGGCGGGCGGGTTGAGGCAACCATTCCTAATGGCACGGTCTCGCTTACCATCCCGCCCAACTCCAATTCTGGCACTGTCTTGCGGTTGAAAGGCAAGGGCGTGGCGCGTCCCGGTTCGCCGGGAGACCTATTCATCCGGCTGATCTTGGGCTTGCCCGAGGGCGATAATGGGGAATTGAAGGCGCTTCTGGCAACATGGTCTAGACGGGACGAACCACCAAAGCGTTAGACCAAAAACGAGGATGAGGGGTCATGAGTCTAGTGGGGGATAAGCCGATTATCGGCATCATTTTGGACGAAAACACCAGCCAAGGTGGGGCCTCTTATGACACTGGTAAGGGCTATTTTCGTGCGATTGAGAAGGCCGGTGGCGTCGCCTTAGGACTGCCCTACGCGCCAGAGTCCTTAGACTTTGCGCGCACATATTGTGCCGGTCTGATGTCGACCGGCGCGCGGATCAAGTTTCCATCTGAGTGGTATGTTCCGGGCCAAGAAAGCTATGCACCGCAGTCAGATCGCTTTGCGATAGAGCGGGCCTTAGTAGAGACTTTTTTGGCGGAAGATCGGCCCTATTTGGGCATTTGTAATGGCATGCAAATGCTGGGTTGCCTGTCTGGTTGTCGGATGAGTGGGGATGCGAAATCCTATACTGATGGCAGCATTGCCCATGATGATCGAACAACCCGTCATGGTCTGAAGGTCACTTCGGGCACTAAACTCCATGCTATCACCGGGCTCGATCATTTGCAGGTCAATAGCTTTCACCGCGAGGCCTTAGTGGAAATCAGCGATCAAGTGATCGTTTCCGGCCTTTCCGACGATGGGTTGGTTGAGGCGATTGAGCGCCCCGACTGCCGCTTTGCTCTGGGTGTGCAATGGCATCCCGAACGTTTGATCGACGAAACTGCAGATGCTGACGCACTATTTGGCGCATTTGTTACTGCCGCGAGTGATTGGGCAAAAGCGAGCCGATTACAGCCTTCAACGCTGTAAAGGAGTGCTTTTCGCAGGCATATCGGATTGTTACAGCCTAAAAAGTCCGCATAGAGTGATCGGGATTGGCGGTTTCTATGAATGAAACTAATCGATCCTGTTTAGTCCACGTTCAGAACCATGCATGTAGTCTTTTCCTCATGAAAAAGCTGTTCGCCTTTCTTTTGAGCACGTCCCTCTTGGCCAGCTTAAGTCTGGTTGAGCCAGCGCAAGCAGGCCGGGTAAGTGCTGCGCCACCGAGCCCTTCAGGCTTGGTGTTTCATGAAGATATGCGCAATGGCGGCCTGTTTCAGTTGGCCAGTCAGATTGTTCCTTTGAGCCAAGTCTTGGGGATGATCAACGCCATTGAGCCAGGTAATCAGTTAGATACACAAATTGTAACCGAGAATGGGCGACCGTTTTATATCGTGCGCTGGCAGGCTTCCCGTGGCCGGATCATGATTTTTAAAGTCGATGCTCAGTCTGGGCAAATTGTCGGCCGACAAGGCTAGGTTGCCTGCCCCTGCTGCCCCGTGTGGTCGGAATTACGAGCAGGCCTGATCGTCAATTTGACGACATGTTTTTGTGAGAGGAGTGAGGCGGATGCGCTGTCTGGTAGTGGAAGATGATCCCGATTTGCGTCGTCAGCTTGAGCGCGCCCTGCATGATTCCGGCTATGCTGTTGATGTTGCCGCCGACGGCGAAGAAGGTCATTTCCTTGGCGACACGGAACCCTATGACGTCATCGTCTTGGATTTGGGACTTCCGTTGATTGATGGTGTCACGGTGCTGGAACGGTGGCGCAACGCCGGGAAGGTGGTCCCAGTGCTCATTTTGACAGCGCGTGATCGATGGAGTGAAAAGGTCGCAGGCTTTGACGCCGGGGCGGACGACTATCTCACCAAGCCGTTTCACATCGAAGAATTGCTGGCGCGTTTGCGCGCATTGGTCCGCCGCGCCGCTGGCCATGCAACGCCTGCGCTTGAGTGCGGTGACCTGCGACTTGACCCACGCGCACAGCGAGCCACGGTAGCGGGCGACCCCGTGAAATTGACCAGCCACGAGCTTCGTCTATTGACCTATTTGATGCACCATGTCGGACGCGTTGTTCCCCGCTCGGAACTGATCGAACATATTTACGATCAAGATTTTGATCGTGATTCCAACACAATAGAAGTCTTTGTTGGTCGGCTACGCAAGAAAATTGGCCAAGATCGTATCTCGACGGTGCGCGGCCTTGGCTACCAATTGCTTGACCCAGATGCATCCAGCCAGTCAGGTAAAGGGTGAGGTCTCGGCGCTCCCTTGCAGGAAGACTGGTCGCTGTCGCGGCTATTTGGTCAGCCTTGGTGTTGGTCGCAACGGGCTATGGCCTGTCCGCCTTGTTTCGCAATTCCGTTTTTGAAGCTTTTGATCGTGAGCTAACGGTCTCGGTTGATGCGTTGGCTGCAACCATTGAAACCGACGAACAGGGGCAATTACGGGTGCCGCGAGCCCCAACAGATCCGCGATTTGTCCGCCCTCTTTCGGGGCATTATTGGCGGGTTGTCGATGTGACCGCTGGCCCCAAGCTTTTGGGTCAAGGTGTGAGTTCGCGTTCTGTTTGGGACGAGCCGTTTGAACCGCCAATGGTCTTGCTTGAACAAGTGCTAGCCCAGCCGGGTACCACTCAGACTTTAGAAATGAACCGCAATAAGGAGCGCTTGAGGGTTGCGGCCCGCTTGGTGCAACTGCCCTCCCGCAACAGTCAGACCCTCTTGATGGTTGGGGCAGATATCGGGGAGGCGGTCGCTGCCGGTGATCGTTTTAATTTGGCGCTTAGTTTAGGTCTATTGGCACTGGCACTTGGTCTGTTAGGGGCCATCTTCTTGCAGGTCCAATTAGGCCTTGAGCCCTTGCGCAGAATGGGGCGCGAGCTCGCGATGATCCGCAATGGTGAGCGTGACCGCCTAGATGAAGATGCGCCACGAGAGCTTGCGCCATTGGCAGGGGAACTCAATGCTCTCATTTCGCATAACCAAGAAGTGGTAGAGCGGGCGCGCACCCATGTTGGAAATCTGGCGCATGCTTTGAAAACGCCCCTTTCTGTCCTTCTTAATGAATCTCGTCAGAATAAGGGTGAGTTTGAAGATTTGGTTGCACGGCAAGCTCAGGCCATGACCCGTCAGGTAGAGCATTATTTAAAGCGTGCTTCCGCTGCGGCGCGAGCGGAATCCTTGGGCGCACGCACCCCAGTTGGCCCTGTGATTGAAGATGTGAGCCGCACGTTAGGACGATTGTTCAAGGCTGAAGGCGTGAAAGTCACAGCCAATTTTGAGGATAATTTGGTTTTTCGCGGCGAAAAAGAAGATTTGGAAGATCTGATCGGTAATTTGTCTGAGAATGCCTGCAAGTATGGCGGTGGACTTGTGGAGATTGATGCACGCATGGTTGCCACTGGGCAGATTGAGATCACCATTGAAGATGATGGTGAGGGCCTAGAGGGTGACGCTTTGGTCGCGGCTGTCAAGCGCGGCGCGCGTTTGGATGAGACTCTTCCAGGCTCAGGACTTGGCTTGTCGATTTGTGATGAATTGGCGCGCGCCTATGGTGGTAGCTTGAAACTTGATCGATCGGATTTGGGTGGTTTACGGGCTAGATTATTGCTGCCTGCCACCGAAAATTCTGTTTAGATTTAGTTTTATTGTGCTTGAACTCGCAAACCCCAAATTAACGCATTTTTGTTACGACAGTGTGCTTGAGAGTTGCAGATGATGTGGCTTCATTAGAGTGCCGACCTGAGTAACCGCCCATGACAGTTCTAACCGACGACAAGATTGCAGCCTTAAAGGCATTGTTGCTGTCGACCCCGCCAGCAACTGCAGGGAAGTTGTGGGCGCTTTTAGAGCGCATGAAAGTCCAAGGCGTCCAATCCATTCCAACTGGTGAATTGCTCGACGCCATGCGCGAAGCAGGCATTCCCTATAGCTTTGCGATGGGCAATGCCCATACGCGCGTTCTTAGTTTTGACCGGCTTTTCTTCGAACCCTTTGAAAATCTTTTTGAGAATGGGCCCCTACATCGGCTTATGCCGGGCTCTTTGCCGCGGATTGGATTGGGGCCGGTTTGGAGGCTGATCATCGGCCAACTTGCACCCGATGCTTATGTCGATCTTGAGCCATTAGGCACCGCAGCCAGCTTGCGCGGCGATATGACCCAAGCGCGCGAATATGCAGAGAAAATGCGGTCAGAACTTTTGGACAATATCCAAGAGATTTCACCAGAGCGACTGAGCGCTTTGTCGAAGATGCCGGAAGCTTCCCATGTCCTAGGTCGTTTGATCCCGCTCCTGTCAGCTGAAAGATTAGGGCGTCAGATCTGGACCGGCGTGCAGAGCTTGCGTGGGGATATGCATGAGCAATCGATCCAGCGTTTGGCCGCGGTTGTGAAAGAGGCTGAAAACGAAAATCCGCAAATAGCGACCGAGATTTTGCTGCTAACGATGTCGGTTTTGCCAAAACCCTATCAAGCGCTGCGCGTCTTGCAACGTGTTTCGCGCGGCGTGGATGACCGAAAGCTCGATACCACTCATTACGCAATCATCGGGCGTCGCGTGATCGCGCTCCTGCGACGCGAAGGCGCCGTCATTGAGCATGCTGCTTTGGGCGGTACTTTTGACGTGGACGCAGTCAAAGCTGCCATCGATCGTCACAATAAGTTGGTCCACGGCATGACGCGCGACACCATCTTGTCCCAAAGTGGTCCCTGGAGACAGGAGTTGAACGCCATTTGCAGCCAAGTCGGCTCAAGGCTCGAAATGATTTGCCATGCGGCTGTGAAGGCGTTGGATGTAGCCCTGCCAATGGCCTTGGTGCGTAAAAAGAACGCTGGAAGCTTATCCGAACCACGATATGGCGCGCCAATTGATCCTGTCAAAGTAGAAGTAGCGCGTTGCCATATGCAGTTTTTAGTCGCCTCTCGCCTTCTCGCACCGCTCGCGGGCTTTGGCGGCTTCCGTGACAATGCGAGCCGGACCTGCATCGGCCAATTGGATACGATTTGTGAGGGATTGGTAAGGGTGGCGCGCGAGGGGGAAACCTCACCGTATTTCCTAGATTGGATAAATGCTACTTCGATCCTTATCAATGCGCTAGACGGTCCATTGCCGGCCAAGAATTTTGAGCGCCGGGTTACCGCCTTGGTAAAAAGGGCCGCCTGAGACAGCGATTAATCGCGCAAGTTTGAAGCGTCGACCTGCGACATTTTCACCCCCAAGCCTTGAACCCACGGGTGGGAGCGTGCATGTCGCCTTTCATCATGACTCAAATCCCTCCTATTCTTGTCGCTGGAATGTTTTGGCTCGCCCTTCTGGTTGCACTTGTCGGAGCGGCTTGGTGGGTGCTGCGGGCTGGCGCGCGCGGGGGCGCACTAGAAAGTGACCGCGCTGACTTGCAGGTCTATCAAGATCAAATCGCCGAGATCGAGCGCGATTTGGCACAGGGTCGAATATCTGAAGAAGCTGCCCAAGCTGGTAAGCTAGAGATTGGACGTAGGCTGGTCCAAGCTCGCGACCGCATCTTGGGCGAGGGGCCGCGATTGGGCAAGTTGGCGATGACCAGTGTGGCCGCGGTCATCGCGCTAGGGGCAGGCGGGCTATACCTCATCTATGGCTCTCCCCAAAAGACCGATCAGCCTTTTGTTCAGCGCGAGGCAGAACTGCTCTCTCGCCCGCCTGAAACCTTGAGCGAAGATGAAATCATGCTTCTGCTGCAAGAGCAGGCAAAAAAGGCACCAGAAGATCCGATGCCCCACGCTTTGATGGCGCAAGTTTTGGGCAGCGCTGGGCGCGATCAAGACGCCCTTCGCGCCTTTCAAGCTGCGATACGTCGGGATCCCAAGAATGCAGACTTAATTGCCGAGACTGGGGCCGTTTTGATGCGCTTAAACGAAGGCGCTGTCGGTGCAGATGCTAAATCTGCCTTTGATGCTGCGCTTCAGCTAAAGCCAAATTCAGTGTCGGCACGCTTCTACTTAGGGCTTGCCGATTGGCAAGCAGGCAAGAAGACAGAGGCATTGGCCGCGTGGCGCACAGCTTATAGTCTCAATGCCAAGGATGCCGAAGGCCAAATGCAACTGGTAACTCGTGTCGCGGACATCCTCTCGCAATTGGATCGAGGCCCCGGGGAAGAGGCTGACCCGCCGATGGCCGCAATGGCTAATGCCGGACCTGACGCGCAAAAGGCCTTCATTGAAACCATGATCGCCAAGCGCATTGACCGATTGGCAGAAAATCCATCTGACCCATCTCTGCGCCTATCTGCGGCGCGTGTCTTGTTAATGACCGGCAAACTCAAAGAGGCCAGAGACATATTGTTGGTAGGGCAAAAGCAACAGGCCAGCGATCCCCTGCTTTCGGCGGTCTATAGTATGGCTCTTGAAAGCGCCCCGGCGTCTCCAGCAAAGGGTACGTCAGACACAGCACTGATGCCGAAAAGGTGAGTGTAAGTGAGGGAAAGGTTGCTTTCCATTCGGAACGTGACGCAGTAGTTTGAGCCAAAGATCGAGTAAGAACCATGCGCAGACGTGACCGCCGCCTTCTTTTGATTTCTGCCGCAGGAATTGTCCTGCTAGGCGCAACCGCGGTTGCGAGCGTGGCCTTGCGGCAAACCGCATCTTTCTTCTACTCGCCGACAGATGCTCAAACCAAAAAACCCGAAGCAGGGACACAAGCGCGCATTGGCGGCCTTGTGGCCAAGGGTACTGTGGTCCGGGGCGATAATGGCAAAGTCAATTTCGTCGTGACGGATATGAAGGCCGACATGCGCGTTAGCTATCGCGGTGTGCTGCCCGACTTGTTCCGCGAAGGCCAAGGTGTTGTCGCGGAGGGCAAGTTCACGGGACCTGATACGTTTGAGGCGCGCACAATCCTTGCCCGACATGATGAAAACTATATGCCCAAAGAAGTGGCGGATTCCTTGAAAGCCTCTGGCCAGTGGCGCGACGCGCCTCTGCCAGTCAATCAAACCAGCAACCAATCCAGTTTGGGAAGCGGTGCCAATATGGCGAACCCAACCTACACAGGGTCGAAGTAGTTTAATCCAGTCTTGCTTTCGAAACGTGGTTTGAGCAGCGGAAACAGGTTGAACCTAAAGAGCTGCGGGGTACATAGTCGGTTATGATCGCAGAACTCGGACACTTCCTTATCTTCCTCGCTCTTTTTGCCGCCTTTGCCCAAGCGGCGACGGGATTGTGGGGCGGCCACGCCCGTGATGGCCGATTCGCCGCTATGGCAAAGGCGGCATCTGATATCTCCTTTTTTGCGATCGCTTTGGCCTTCTTTGCACTGATGAGCGCCTTCATTCGGTCTGACTTCTCGGTCCAAAATGTGGCCAGCAACAGTCACACCTTAAAGCCATTGCTATACAAAATTGCGGGAACTTGGGGCAGCCATGAAGGCTCTATGGTGTTGTGGTGCCTCATCTCAGCCGGTTTTGGCTGGATGTTGGCGCATTTTTCCAAAGGGTTGCGTTGGGATTTGCGGTCGCGGGCTGTCGGCGTCCAAGGTCTTTTGACCGCAGTCATGATGGCTTATTTGGCCTTTGCTTCGAACCCATTTGTCCGCTTGGACCCTGCGCCGTTACAAGGGGCAGATCTCAACCCCTTGCTGCAGGACCCCGCTCTCGCGGCCCATCCACCTTTTCTTTATTTGGGCTATGTCGGCTCGTCGGTGGTCTTTTCATTGGCCGTGGCAGCCTTGTTAGAGGGCCGCGTAGACGCTGCTTGGGCACGCTGGGTTCGACCTTGGGCTTTGGCCTCTTGGACGTTTTTGACGATTGGCATCACCTTGGGTTCTTACTGGGCCTATTATGAGCTGGGCTGGGGCGGTTGGTGGTTCTGGGACCCCGTTGAGAATGCCAGCTTCATGCCGTGGCTCCTCGGGGCAGCGCTTTTGCACTCTGCCATTGTAACCGAAAAGCGCGGCGGGCTTGCAAGTTGGACCGTGTTGTTAGCGATCCTAACCTTCTCCTTGTCTTTATTAGGCACCTTTCTAGTCCGCTCTGGCGTCTTGACTTCAGTGCATGCCTTTGCACTCGATCCAGAGCGCGGCTTCATCATCCTGATGATCCTTGCAGTCTTTACCGGTGGCGCTTTGAGCCTTTTCGCTTGGCGCGGTCCCAGCTTAGGCTCTGATCGCGGCCTCTTTGCCCCGATCAGTCGGGAAGGGGCTTTGGTTTTGAACAATTTGTTCCTAACGGTCGCAACTGCCACTGTGTTGGTCGGCACGCTCTACCCACTTTTGGGTGAAGCTGTGTTCAAGCGCGCTCTGTCTGTTGGTCCACCATACTTTAATCTGACCTTCACCCCACTGATGGCCTTGGTGCTCTTGGCTTTGCCGGTCGCTCCTTATTTGGCGTGGAAGCGTGGGGACTTGATGGCCGTGCTGCAGCGCCTTTGGGTGGCAGCCGCCTTGACCGCGCTGGCTATCACCTTGAGCTGGGCCCTGATGGGCGGGAAAGCCTTGGCAGCAATCGGGATTGGTCTCGGTACTTGGTTGGTTTGCGGCGCGATTGCCGAAGTTCTCGACCGCGTCCGTTTTGGTAAGTTGCCAGCACCTCAAGTCTGGGCCCGTGTCAAAGGCCTGCAGCGCGCGGCTTGGGGCATGACGGTTGCGCATTTGGGCATGGGTGTGTTTGTGTTGGGAGCGGTTTCTGAAACCGCCTTCCGTGTTGAGCACACTGCCTCTCTAGGCTTGGGTGAGACAACTCAGTTTGCAGGACGCACCGTAACTTTGAAAGCGGTCACTGCCGAAGAAGGTCCCAATTATTATGCTGACCGCGCACAATTGGTTGTCACGGATGGCAAGCGAGAAATTACGTTAGCGCCAGAACGGCGCTTTTATCCCGCCGCGCGGATGCCAACTACGGAAGTTGCCTTGCGCTCATCTTTAGCTGGCGATGTCTATGCAGCATTGGGTGATCCAGCGGAGATCAATGGTCGCATGGCTTGGACTGTACGACTTTACTGGAACCCCTTGGTGCTTGCGATTTTCGGCGGAGCCTTCCTGATGGCACTGGGTGGAGGCATCAGCCTGACTGATCGCCGCTTGCGTATTGGCGCACCTCAACCAGCCAAGCCGAAGCGTGGCACTGGTGTGGTACCCCCAGTTGACCCGACCAATGTAGGCGTAGCTGCGGAATGAGACGCGCGCTGCTATCGCTCTTCGTGATGGGATGGCTGGCTTTGCTTGCCGCACCCCAGGGCGTACAGGCAGTTGAAGCGCCGTTGAGCGATCCTGCTCTGGAAGTCCGCGCGCAAAACCTCGCCCGCGAGATCCGCTGTGTGGTTTGCGAGAACGAACCAGTTGCCCTTTCGTCCGCCGAGATTGCGGTCGACATGCGCAAAGCTATTCGTGAACGAATTGCAGCCGGCGATAGCGATGCCCAAGTCCGGCGTTTCTTTGCCGACCGCTATGGCGAGTTTGTTCTGCTTCGACCTCGGATCGGGGTAGATACCATTGCGCTTTGGGTCACGCCATTAGTTCTGCTTCTGTTTGGTGGCTTAGGCCTATACTTGGCGAGCCGACGCTCCCAAGCGGCACCGATGTCAGCTCCGACAGTGGATGATGCACAGGCCATGGCAGCCCTGAAAGAGTTTGAAAACAAGTCCTCATCAGATTGAGATGCTATTCTAACAGCATGTTCATCCGCAAAGCTACTTTCTTACAACAATGTAATGTTTTGGCCATGGTCTGGCCATCTTAGCCCTGTCATAGTGTATCTAACGCGCGGCTCGAATGGCGGGTCGATGCACACTGCAGGATGAAGTTTTATGTCGTTGGATAAGCAAGGTGAAGACTTGACCACACTTTCTGGCCCTTTGGCACAGAAGACCAGAGCACATCGCTTTTTGCGTCGCCCTGTCCTGACTGGGGCTGCGGCGATGGCTTTAGCCGTGGCGGCGTTTGGCGCGGGTCAGATTTTGTCCCCCAGCATGTCTACCGCCCAACAAATCAAAACAGAGGCGCCGAAAGCTGCTGCGATGCTGCCTGGCTTTGCCGATCTGGTAGAGCGTGTATCGCCTGCCGTGGTGTCGTTGGAGGTGGTTGCACTGGCCGAAGAGGGCGCACCACGTCCATCTGCAGATGATCTTGAAGGCATGCCGCCGCAATGGCGTCGTTTTTTCGAACAAATGCCAAATCAACGCGGCAATCAAGCCCGCCCGCGTGAGCAGCGCGGCGGCGGCTCTGGCTTCTTCATTACATCGACTGGCCATATCGTCACCAATAATCATGTGGTGGAAAAGGCCAAGGAAATCAACGTAACTTTGAAAGATGGTCGCGAATTGAAGGCAACCGTCGTTGGCCGTGATGAGCGGACAGACCTGGCGGTGCTTAAAGTCGAAGGCAAAAGCTTCCCTTATGTACAATTCGCCCCGGAAGCCCGTGTCCGCGTTGGGGATTGGGTGGTCGCGATCGGCAACCCGTTTGGTCTAGGCGGTACGGCGACTGCTGGGATTGTCTCGGCCTTGGGTCGCGACATTCGCAATGAAGGCAATATTGCAGACTTTATTCAGGTCGATGCGCCGATTAATCCCGGCAATTCGGGCGGTCCGACCTTTGATATGAGCGGCCGTGTGATTGGGGTGAATACTGCAATCTTCTCCCGTTCTGGCGGCAATGTCGGCATTGGCTTTGCAATTCCAGCCGCCTTGGCTGATAGGACAACCAAGCAAATCATTGAGCAAGGTAAGGTCACCTACGGCTGGCTGGGCGTTGTGATCCAAGATGTCAGCCGTGAAATGGCTGATAGCTGGGGCTTAGGCAGCGATGTCAAAGGTGCCATGATCGGAAGTGTCACGCCGGGTGCCCCGGCGGCGAAAGCAGGCCTGAAGCGCGGCGATGTTGTCGTGGCGTTCAACGGTACAAAGATTGAAGGGTCTGCCGATTTAACCCGCCGTGTCGGCCAAACCCGCGTCGGTGATGTGGTTCGCTTGGATGTAGCAGGCGCTAAGGGTGTCCGTCGCACTGTGCAGGTAACCATTGCGGCACGTCCTTCTGAGCAACAATTGAGCCAAACGGACCCAGTAGCCGGTGCAGACGCAACCCCGCCAGCGAGCCCTGCTACCAATGTTCTTGGGCTAAGTGTGGGGCCGTTGTCGGCACAAGCCCGTACCCGTCTGCGCCTTCCTGCAAACGAACCAGGTGTTTTGATCTTGGAAGTTGATCCGGACTCTCGCGCAGCAGAGCGGGGCATACGCCCAGGCGATGCCATTTTGACAGCCAATGACGATGAAGTTCGCTCTGCGGAAGAACTAGATGCAGCCATCGAAGCTGCTCGTGCCGCGGGTCGCTCTTTCATCGGGCTCTTTGTACAAAGCCAAAGCGGCGGTGGCGGGTTTGTGCCTCTGCCCTTGGATGCAGCATCTAAGTCACAGCCTAAAAAGTAATTGGGGCCATCAGGGGGAAATCCGATGCGTGTTCTCATTGTTGAAGATGCTGGAGATACCGCACTCTACATGCGGCGTGCTCTGGAAGAAGCTGGCCATGTGGTTGATTTGGCCGCAGACGGTCCAACGGGAGAGTTGATGGCGCGCGGTGGGGCATTCGATGTTCTGGTGTTTGACCGCATGCTGCCGAAGAAAGACGGCCTAAGTGTTGTTGCAGACTTACGAACGGCCGGCATCGCAACCCCTGTGTTGTTCCTATCGGCCTTGGGCGATGTCGAGCATCGGGTGGAAGGCCTAAAGGCTGGAGGCGATGATTATTTGGCAAAGCCATATGCCGCCAGCGAACTGATTGCCCGCGTTGAAGCCTTGGGTCGTCGTCACGAAGGCGGTGCACCCTCGACCCACCTTAAGGTCGGTGGGTTGGAGATGGACTTGTTGGCTCGAGTCGTCCGGCGCGAAGGTCGTAAGATCGACATTCAGCCTCGCGAGTTTCGCCTGCTGGAATATCTGATGCGCAACGCCAACCAAGTGGTGACCCGCACCATGCTGCTGGAAAAAGTGTGGGACTATCATTTTGATCCACAGACCAACGTGATCGACGTTCATGTCTCGCGCTTGCGCTCAAAAATTGATCGTGAGTTCGATAAGCCCATGCTGCACACGGTGCGTGGTGCCGGGTACCGGCTCGAAGCCTAACCCCGATGATTAAAAAGCTGCTCTTGCCATTGCGGTCGCTGATGCGCACCACGACGTTTCGCGTCGCTATGGCATTTGCAGGGCTCTTCGCGGGCTTCGCAATCCTGTTGCTTGGCTTTCTCTATGCCACGACCGTCGGCCGATTGGGCTTGGAGGCAGATCGGTTTGCCCGCCGCGAGCTCTCAGAATTGGCGGAAATCTGGCAGCGGCAAAATGTCGATGGGCTTAATATGGAAGTCATCCAGCGTGCGGCGCGGGCTAGTGACTCTCTTTATGTGTTGGTCCAGCCTGACGGCAGAGTTTTGTCTGGCAATATTGACGTTGTCCCACTCGACCTTTCTCAAATCAACAAACCAGACCCAAGAAGCCCGCTCCAGCCCGAGCGTGCTGTAGCCTCTGGCTTTAGTTATGAACGCCCTGATTTGGAGACTGGCAAAGTTGAGCGCAGACGGGCCCGGGGCTTGTTTTTGGCAGGACCAGACGGATTTGGCCTGTTTGTTGCCCGCGATTTGGGGCCTGGCTTGCAGATCGCAGACCATGTTGCGCGTGTTATTTGGATGGGCGGGGCAGGAGTATTAGCTTTTGCGCTGATTGGTGGGTTTCTGGCTGCACGACAGGCCGCGGGACGCGTTGATGAACTGACCCGGACAACGCGGGCAGTTATGGCTGGCGACTTGAAGCGTCGGGCAGCGGTGCGGACGATTAGGCCCGGTGACGGCGATGAATTTGATGATCTAACCGAAGACCTCAACGCGATGTTGGAGCGGATTGACCGTTTGGTCGCTGCCGCGCGTACCACGGGGGATTCCATTGCGCATGACTTGCGCTCCCCACTCACCCGGTTGCGGGCACGTTTAGAAGGAGCAGCCGCAAAGGCGCAAACAACTGAAGACTTGCGCGATGCGATTGAAGACGCCTTGATCCAGTTGGACGGTGTCGTCGCGACCTTTAATGCTGTGCTGCGCCTTTCTCGCCTAGAAGCAGGGGAAGGTGGTAAGCTGGAGCTGTTGGATGTTAGCCTTTTGCTGGGCCAATTGGCTGACTTGTTTGAGCCGGTGATCGAAGAAGCTGGCTTGGTCTTTACAGCTGAAATTGAGCCTGAACTCATGATTATGGCCGACAGATCCCTCTTGGCGCAATCCATCTCCAATCTCTTGGATAATGCCGTCAAATATACACGCGAAGGCGAGGTTCGGCTTTCTGCCAAGCGCCTTCTTGCAAATCAAATGTCGATCAGTGTCTACGACAGTGGGAGCGGCATTCCGGTTGACCAGCGTGACCATGTGTTGGAACGATTTGTGCGACTAGATAGCGCGCGCTCCTTGCCGGGGTCTGGCATTGGCCTGTCCTTAGCGGTGGCGATTGCGGAATTACACGGTGGGCGGCTTGTTTTGGCTGATGGTCTGCCAAGCGGCGATGATTTCGGCCTAGAGGCGCGGCTGATCCTGCCGCTTAAAGCCTGATGGTCGGTGTTAAGTCCATAGGCTCATTGCCAGATGCCTTGGCGGCAGCACGCCTTGTTGCCCCGTACCTCGATCGCTTGAGCCAAAGGCGACCAGACTCGGCCAGTGCCCTTTTGTCTGGTCAAGTCTCTGAAGTCCTTTCTAACAGTTTGATTAGTGCCCAAGAGGCGGCGGAGCTTGGTGTTCCTGAAGCCATGGCAGCGCTACGTCGCGCGAAAGCCGATACACACTTAGCCTGTGCGCTTGGCGATTTGAGTGGGCAGTTGGACTTAGGCGCGGTGACCCTCGCGTTATCCAACTTAGCCGACCAAGCCACCCAAACCGCCATGATTCTGGCCAGTCGGTCTGCTGCCAATCGAGATGCGGCGAGCTTTCTTATGCCCGATCAGGTGCCGGGTCTCTTCATCATTGCGATGGGCAAGCATGGCGCGCAAGAACTCAATTATTCAAGCGACATTGATCTTGCCGCGTTCTTTGATCGAGATGCGTTTCGTCCAGAGGATCAAGATGCTGCCAGTGGTGTATGTGTCCGCCAGGTACAGGCCATCTCCCGCATTCTCGAAGAGGTAACGGCAGAGGGCTATGTCTTTCGGGTGGACTGGCGTCTGCGTCCCGACCCAGCTTCAACCCCGGTTGCTGTGTCTTTGCGTGCGGCGGAAGCCTATTATGAGAGTGTTGGTCAGAATTGGGAGCGAGCAGCCTTTATCAAAGCGCGGGCCATTGGTGGGGATTTTGAGGCAGCTGGCAGTCTTTTGACGCATTTGCTGCCCTTCATTTGGCGCAAGAATTTAGACTTTGCCGCGATTGACGATGTGCAATCCATTCTCCGGCAAATACACGCTGTCCGTCGCTCTACTGACCTAGATGACCCAGCCTTTGACGTTAAACTGGGCCGGGGCGGTATTCGCGAGATTGAGTTTTTCGCCCAAACGCAGCAACTTATTCTAGGAGGCCGCGACTCTAGTTTACGAGTTCGGGGAACGCTGCAGGCTCTTGATGCGCTTGTTGCCGCTGGCCGGATCGATGCGCATGCCCGCGATGATCTGGCTTTGGGTTATCGCTTTTTGCGCACTATCGAGCATCGAATCCAAATGCTCGATGATGAGCAGACCCATAAACTACCAGCCGACCCAAACCGGCGTGCCCGCGTGGCAGTTTTGTCTGGCCATGCTGACTTAGCCGCGCTCGACAAAGACATTAAAGCCTGTCGCGAGATGGTGCGAAACCGCGTGCGAGAACTGTTTCCTGACAGCAAGTCGCTATCAAGTCCTCTTGGTTCGTTGGTCTTTACAGGCGTGGAAGACGACCCCGAAACAATTGAGACCATCGCGTCATTGGGCTTTAGCGAGCCTAGGCAGATCGCCCGCACCATTCGCGCTTGGCACCATGGCCATGTGCCGGCAACGCGCACTGCACGGGCGCGGGAGCTTTTAACGGCCCTAACGCCTGATTTGTTGCAAGCCATTGCAGCAACCGGGGAAGCTGACACGGGCTTCGTGCGCTTTCAGGACTTCTTTGCTGCGCTCCCTGCGGGCGTTCAGGTCTTGTCTTTGTTTAAGGCTGAGCCACGCATCTTGAAGGAGACGTGCGCGACTTTGGCGCTGGCCCCGCGGTTAGGCGCAGTGCTCGCACAACGACCCGCCATTTTGGACGCGATGCTTTCGCCGCGTTTCTCGGCTCCCCTATCCATGGATGAACCTCAGACACGCTTAGAGGTTTTGCGCACGAGCTTAACGCAAGCGCATGGCTTTGAAGAATCTCTCGATGTTGTGCGCCGCGCGCACCGCGAGGAAATGTTCCGCATTGGCTTTCAGGTGTTGCACGGACGTGCCAAGGCTGAGGAAGCAGGACTTGCTTATTCAAACCTTGCCGAAGCGAGCATTTCTGCGCTTCTGCCGGTTGCTTACGAAGCTATGGCAGAAGCCCATGGCCTTATCCCTGGACGGGTGGCGATCTGTGCATGGGGGAAGCTTGGCGGGCAGGAATTAGCTGCAGATTCCGATCTCGACTTGATGATTGTCTATGATGTTGCTGATGCAGAGTGTGAGTCTGATGGCAAGCGCCCGATTAGTGGCGAGCAATGGCATACGCGTCTTACACAGCGATTGGTTTCGGCTCTGTCGGTCCAGACCGCCGAAGGCAGCCTCTATGAGGTGGATATGCAGCTAAGGCCTTCGGGTAGGGCAGGTCCAGTTGCGGTCCGACTGTCTGCGCTAGAGCGTTATTATGACGGCCAAGCTTGGACGTGGGAGTTTCAGGCCTTAACGCGCCTACGCCCGGTGGCAGGGGATGCAAGCCTGATGGCAGAGATCGCGGACCTCGCCCAAAAGGTTTTACAAAAGCCGCGGCCAATTGAGACTTTGGCAAACGAAATCGTTGCCATGCGCGAAAAAATGGTTGCCGCCCATCCCGTACGCGGCGGCTGGGACGTGAAGCGGCAGCGTGGCGGGTTGATCGATCTGGAGTTCTTTGCGCAATATCATCAATTAGCGGCTGCAGGCTCCGGCAAGCCCATCATTCACGCCAACACGGTTGAAGCAATCCAAGCGCTCGCACATTATGGGTTTCTGGACCCAGAAGAGGCAGGGCGCTTGGTCAAGGCGGGCTCGGTCCTTCAGAATGTTCGCCAACTCCTCGCCGTAGCTGCAGGCTCTGATTTCGACCCGATCACGGCAGCTGCTGGCCTAACCCAAGCGGTGGCGCACTGCCTTGATGCACCGGATTTCCAAACAGCGACCGCGATATATAATGATGCGCGCGCCTTTATTCTCCATCATTTTAATCAGATTGCAGGCGTTTCGACGGAATAGCCTTCGTACCGCGTTCTAAAGGCAGATCGCAATCAAGCTTGGCCTTCTCCCTCCAAGGCCAACTGCATAGAGGAACCGGATCATGCGTTTAAAGTTAGTTCTTGCCACCGCTGGCTTAATGATGCTGGCAACCCCCGTTTTGGCCCAACAAGGCCCACCGCCCCCTCCGGGGGAAGGTCCGGGCTTTTTTGAGCGTGCGGACCTGAATAAAGATGGTGCCATTACCATGGACGAAGTGCGCACCGCGCGCTCAGCCGTGTTTGATCGGGCCGATAAGAATAAAGACGGCTTTGTTACTGACGAAGAAATGCGCGCCGCGCGTCCGCCCCGTCCACCTCGCCCAGATGGCATGCAAGGACCACCGCGTGAACCCCGGGAGGGCCGTGATTTATTGAGCCTTGCTGATGCCAACAAGGATGGTGCTGTCACGCGCGCAGAGTTTGACGCCGCGATGGCTGCCCGCATGCAAGAAAAGCAAACCAAAATGCAAGAACGCTCGGCCGAGATGTTTACCCGCCTCGATGCCAATAAGGACGGTCGTGTCACCCGCGATGAGATTGATGCTATGCGGGGCAAAATGGGTGACCGGAAGAAGGATCGCCGCGATGGGCCGCCGCCACCGCCGCCGATTGGGGCCTACGACGCAAACAAGGACGGCAGGATTAGTCGCGATGAATGGATTGGCCGCCCTGATCCGATGTTTGAGCGTGCTGATGCCAATAAGGATGGTCGCTTGACCCGTGAAGAAGCCGCCGCTGCTGCCCGTCAAGGCCGCGAAGGTGGGCCACGTCGTGGACCCGGTCGCCCTTGGTAAGTCAGAACAGGGTCTGCTAGCGTGTCGAACCCCCTCACTTTTGATCCCTTGGCGGGCTTGATCGCCAAAGCAGGCCGCGGTGACCGCGCCGCGGCTGCCGCCTTGGTCAAAGCTGTCTCACCTAAGCTGTGGCGGATAAGCTGGCGCCTCTTGCGAGATGCCGCGGAGGCGGAAGATGTGACGCAAGAAGCGCTGATCCGACTTTGGAAGGTCCTACCAACTTGGCAAACCGGCCGGGCACGTGTTGAGACGTGGCTGCACCAGGTGACCACCAACCTCTGCTTTGACCGTCTGAGAAAAGCTGGGCGCTTTGTGGATGAAGACCAAGCGCCCGAGCCGCTCGACCCCGGACCGATGCCTGACGCTCGGCTACTTCAATCCGCCTTGCGCGAGAGTGTTGATGCCGCACTGGCCAGTTTACCCGACCGTCAACGGGCTGCCATTGTTCTTACACATTATGAGGAACTAGCCGCGAAAGATGTTGGTGAAGTTTTAGGCATCAGCGTGGATGCCGTAGAATCCCTCTTGGCACGGGGCCGACGCGCCTTGCGCCTAGCCCTTGCGCCTGAGAAGGCCGATTTGTTACAAGCGTCCGTGGAAGGACATGCAGCATGAGTATCCTAGATCATCACCCGCTGAATAAGGCTTTGGCCGACGTGCTAAATCACGCCAGCCCAGTGCCAGATATGCCTGCCGCCCGTATCGAAGCGGCTGCAATGGCCGCTTTCAGCGCGCAGAGGACACCGCGGCATGATTGGGTCAAGACCTTTGGCGCTTTGGCTGCGAGCTTGGTTCTAGGGATCGGTGGCTTTGTCTATTATCAGTCTTGGCAGACCGAGCAGAAAGCCTTGGCAGCTGATGCAGACGCTTTTGCAGAACAATTGCTCAGCACGGATCTCGACTCCGCACTTTAGAGGCCTCGTTTATTGGGGCGGGACTATCAGAGTCTAAATTGGGTGCACTGAAGCTTTTGTGCGCAATTGACTTCGCATCGAGTCAAACCCGCTTTAGAAGTGATCTATGAGCTCAAATCTTGATGCAGCCGTTGATCGGCTCCTGTCCCGCGCAAAATTCCTAGGTGCTGAAGCGGCCGATGCGGCCTGTTTAGACCGCAAAAGCTTGTCTGTGTCCGTGCGGCTGGGCCAGTTGGAATCCGTTGAAAGCGAAGAGAGCCGCTCAGCTGGCTTACGAGTCTTGATTGGAAAGAAACAAGCCGGCGCCTCAACGTCTGATTTCAGTTTGGCCGCCTTAGATGCTTTAGCCGAACGGGTCGTGGCCATGGCAAAAGCTGCGGCGGAAGACCCTTGGTGCGGCCTACCCGATGCCGGAGAACTTGCTAAAGACCAAGTTGATCTCGAGCTCTGGGACGACACAGAAGCCGATATAGCTGATCTTGAGACCCGCGCCTTGGAGAGCGAGGCTGCGGCTTTGGACCTTGCAGGTATCACCAATTCCGGGGGCTCTGGCGCTGAATGGGGCGCAAGCCAAGTCGTGTATGGCGCAAGCAACGGGTTTCGTGGCGGCTATCGCGGCACATCTTGGGGCCTAGGTCTGTCCGCGATTGCTGAACGCGGTGACCATAAAGAGCGCGATTGGGATAGCGACTCCAGCCGCTTTTTAAAGGACTTGAAGGCGTCCGCTATCATAGGCCGCAATGCAGGCGAGCGCACGTTGGCGCGCTTAGGTGCCACCAAACTTGAAAGCTGTGTCGCGCCGGTCATCTTTGAAAATAGGGTCGCGAGCCGTCTGATTAGCTTCTTTCTAGGTGCCATCTCAGGTGCCTCCGTGGCGCGTGGCGTTTCCTTCTTACGCGATAAGTTGGGCCAACCGGTGTTTGCTTCCAACATTCGCATTACCGACAATCCCTTGGAAAAGGGGGGGTGGTCGTCCCGCCCGTTTGATGGCGAAGGCTTACCCGTGGCAGCCCGCGATCTGGTGGTTGATGGCGTGCTGCAAACTTGGCTGCTTAATACCTCCAGCGCCAAACAATTGGGGTTGAAGTCAACAGGCCATGCCAGCATGAACCCCGGTGGGGCACCGGGCATTGGCTCAAGCAACGTAACCGTGATGCCGGGCCAACATGACCTCGCGGGATTACAGGCGCAAGCGGGTAATGGCCTTGTGGTCATCGAAACCCTGTCTCCCAGTTTCAACCAGAACACGGGCGATTATTCTGTAGGTGTTTCGGGTCTTTGGTTTGAGAATGGTAAAATAGTACGCCCGGTCAATGAAATCACCGTCGCGGGTAACATGCTGGACATGTATGCTACGCTGGTACCGGGCAATGATTATGATGGTCGTGCATCGCTACAATGTCCTAGTCTTTTGATCCCAGCCATGACGATTGCGGGGGCATAGGGCATGAATTTGACGGCTGATCTGGCGCTAGCATTGGAGGCCGCTTCAGAAGCGGGTGCCGTTGCAATGCGCTATTTCGGCACGCAGATGGATGTGCGCGATAAATCACCCAATAATCCGGTCAGTGATGCTGATTTGGCGATTGATGCTCTGCTTAAGGAGCGCTTGTTAGCCAAACGCCCTGATTATGGTTGGCTATCGGAAGAAACCGTTGACGATCAGTCGCGACAGTCCGCGCGCTTCTGCTGGGTCGTTGACCCGATTGATGGTACACGTGCGTTTATAAAGGCAAAGCCGCATTTCACGATTTGTATCGGCCTATTGGCAGAAAGTAAGCCAGTTTTAGGGGTGGTGTTCAATCCTGCGACCGGTGAGATGTTTGATGCATTTCAAGGCGGCGGCGCGCGCCTGAATGGCGTCGCGATCCAACCCAGCCTCGTGGATTCTTTGGAAGGATGTGCCATGCTGGGCGACCCCAGCATGTTCCGGCACCCAGCTTGGCCAACGCCTTGGCCGGAAATGGATGTCGTGTCCCGCAACTCGATTGCCTATCGCATGTGCCTTGTGGCGGCAGGTCATTATGATGGCGCAATCGCTCTTTCGGCTAAAAGCGACTGGGACTTAGCTGCCGCACATGTAATCGTGAACGAGGCAGGCGCGCTGGCGACCACACATGAAGGTGCAGCCTTTATTTACAATCAGCTAGTACCACTTCAAAAAAGTCTGGTTGTTGCGGGTAAGCCCTTACATCCCTTACTCATTGATCGCGTCCACCATGTAAAACTGTCGTGAGGAAGAAATGGAACGAAAAGCCGTCCAAAAGAAGCAATTGCTCCACATCGTCATCGGTGGAGAAGTACAGAACCTTGAGGATGTGGAGTTTCGCGATCTGAAGGCGATGGACTTTGTTGGAGCCTATCCCAATTATGCCGAAGCCCGTGATGCTTGGAAAAGCGCTTCCCAGCGCACGGTAGATAATGCTCATATGCGTTATTTCGTGATCCACGCCCACCGTTTGATCGATCCCAACGGCCCAACCCCGGATGAAGACGATCACTAAAGGCCCTGACACGCAGTCGGCGCAAAGCGTCGATCTGGTCAAGCGGTTTTGGTCGGGCTGGCTGAAACCGCATGCGGGTGTATTGTGGATAGCCACCTTGCTGATGGCGGTAGTTGCAGCCGCTTCCGCTTCTTATCCTTGGCTTTTTGGTCAAGTCATCGATGCTTTAGCTAATCTGAGCGCGGACAAAAGCCCTGCTACAGTCAGCACGCCCAGCTGGCTGACCCCCGCTGCCATGGCCACGATTGGGCCCTTGGCGATTATTGCAGCGACCCTGATTAAGGGCATCGCGCTTTATGCTTCCACGGTCTTAACCAATCGAGTGGCGCTAGCTGCTACCACCAAGCTGCAACAGGACTTGTTTGCTAAGCTATTGACCTTAGATTTCGCTCGCCTCAGCAGTGAGCCATCAGGGGCATTCTCAGCTCGATTTCTAAACGACATCAATGCCGTTCGAGAGGCTGTGTTGCGCGCAGCAAACAGTCTTATCCGGGACATTCTTACTTTGGTCGGCGTCGTCGGTGTCATGCTCATGGGTGACTGGCAGTTGGCTTTGGTCTGCCTTGTCATCCTTCCCTTGGCGATTGGCCCTGTATCGATGATCGGCGCGCGGCTTCGCAAAACCGCTGCGCGGGCTCAGCACCAAGCCGCTGACTTGGCCGGTGTGGTTGAAGAGAGCTTAGGCGGCATCCGCTTGGTGAAAACCTATGGCTTGGAAAAAGCCGAAAGCAATCGAGTTGGGTCAGCGCTGTTGACCCGAATGTCGCTCTTACTAAAAATGGCTGAGCAGAAGGGCCGGGTAGATCCCATCCTCGAAGTTTTGGGCGGTCTTGCCATTGCTGGGGTATTTGCATTTGCTGGCTTTCGCATCAGCCAAGGGGCAGCCAGCGTCGGCACGCTGACGGCCTTTATCGCCTCACTTCTTTTGGCAGCTCAGTCGATCCGCAGTCTCGGTGGCTTAAACAGTGTCCTGCAGGAAGGGCTTTCAGCTTTAGAGCGCTTCTTCTCTGTCTTGGATGAAACCCCCAGCATTGGAGATCGGCCGCAGGCATTAACCCTGACCCGTGGCCCAGGCCGGATTGAGTTTCAAAACGTAGGCTTCAACTGGCCTAATGGCACCGCGGGCTTGGATAATGTCAGCTTTACAGCAGAGCCTGGCCAGACTTTGGCTTTGGTTGGGCCCTCTGGCTCTGGCAAGTCCACAATACTTAATCTGATCCCACGTTTGTTCGATCCAAGCGCCGGACGGGTGCTGATTGACGGGCAAGACATTGGTCAAGCGACTTTGGCGAGCTTGCGTCAGCACATTGCCTTGGTCAGCCAAGATGCGACGCTTTTTGACGCCTCTATTGCCGATAACGTTGCCATGGGGTTGCCCGGCGCCGATGAAGCTGCCATTCGCTCGGCCTTGTCCGCTGCAGCATGCGATTTTGTGGATCGCTTGGCCGACGGTCTGTCAGCCCAAGTTGGTCCAAGGGGGACGCGCCTGTCAGGTGGGGAGCGCCAACGTTTGTCTTTGGCTCGCGCTATCGTGCGCGATAGCCCTATCTTGTTGCTGGATGAACCTACCAGTGCCTTAGACTCAGACTCTGAGGCGCGAGTTCAAGAAGCCTTAGATCGGTTTGCTGCCAATCGCACAACGATTGTGGTCGCGCATCGCCTGTCCACGGTCCGTCGTGCCAATCTCATTTTGGTGCTGAACCAAGGGCGCATTGTCGAAACGGGCACGCACGACCAATTGATTGCCAAAGGTGGCCTTTATGCAGAGTTGGCTGCCTTGCAGTTTCAAACTGGATCACAACCGAACGACCAATCGATTAGTCTCGGCTGACAACTAAGCGCAGACCCTGACGAACAGGCATTTCAGGGGTTGGTGGCAACAAGGCGGTCAATGAAAAGCGTAGCACAGGCTTGGAAATCGACTGCGCTTGGTTGATCGGCTGTAGCAAGCCCAAAACCCGATCCGCACCGGATCTATCCGTCAAGGGTAGAAACACCCATTCAACTTCCGTTCTTTGCCCATACCCGGCACCAAAGGCGGCAGCGCGGGCTAAAGCGGGACCTGGTCCCGTAATCGCGGATTCCAGTAGGGCACGGATCAAATTACGATCTGCGCCATGGAAGAGGCTTGCGACATCATGATCACGCAGGTCCCTACCAGTCCAGTGTGTCAAGTCACTGCCCACGGTCTTAAAGGTGAAGACGCCTTCACTTGCTCGCTGCGCCAAAAAGATACGTCCAATCATGGATGACGCGTCTTTTGATGTAGCAGAACCTGACTCAGATTGGTCTGACAGCCCGTTTAGGGCCTGCCAAGAGCTCAAGAACGCCCGGCTTTCTGGATGGAGCGCGCCGTAGTACATGTTTATTTCCTCGGTTGTCGCCGCCTTTTGGCTGCTTTCCGATCGGCTGCGCATGTCTCATGCCAAACCAGATCGGTGACTTAGGCCGCCCATACTCTCCACACGCGCGAAATTGGCGCCGGACTTGCTGAGTGGTTCTGTAAATTTTGGGGAGTCCCACCATGAGTGTTTCAGTTCGATACATCGCCGCAGCCACACTTCTCGCGGCCTTTATGGCATCATCCGCTCAAGCGGGTGGCTGCAATGGCTGTGGCACCAGCGGCAACGGCACAACAAATATCCCAGTCGTGAAAGGTCCATCTGGCGGTTGCTGTGGCTCTGCTACTGGCCACATCGTCGGCGTACCGAATGTCTATGTTCCCGGCCCGAACGTGAATGTCAGCGTCGGCGGCAGCTATTTCGGTGGCACCAATGTGCATGTAGGTGGCAACACTTATGTCGGCGGTAGCACCACATTTGTCGGCGGCGGCGGCGGCGGCGGTGGCGGCGGCGTCTATATTGGCGGCGGTGGCGGTGGCTTCTCTGCTCCTATGCCTGTGAGCACTGGCTTGATCGATGGCTTGCAAGTCTCGGGTGGCCAAACAGCTACCGTAATGGAACAATTCCAAGACAGCCGCACCATTACAGAAACCATTGCAATTCGTGCTGTCTGTATGGATGACCGCGGCATGCCACACCCTGCTTCGCGCACGAATGGCGATGCCAAAGTTGGTGCTGAGTTTGATGGCGAAGTCTTCCGCTGCATGGCCGGGACCCGCATGGAAGTGACCATTGGCAAAACGATCAATGGCGAAGCTAACTTCGATGGTGGCCGTACCATTTCGTGCCAAAAAGGTCAGGCTTTAGTTTATCGGAGCGACAAAGGCGCTGTCGGCGGCGCCACAGTTCAGTGCATGGCGCAAAAGGCTGAAGCCGATTGTAACGAACGCTCATTATTGCGCCGCTTTGGTCCGGGCATCAAATATGCCACGATCACCCGGACTGAGACCTTTACCAACACGCGCCAGTCGACAACCCAGCAAACCGCAACCTATCGCTCTTCAATGTTTGTTGATGGTGGCGTTGGCCAAGGCGTATTTTAAGCTAGGAGCGCCTTTATAGCGCTTTTGGGGGCTGAAGGGTCGCTGCTTTCGGGTAGCGACCCTTTATCATTTGGGCGAAACGGTTTTCGCTTAAAGGGCAACCCAGATGCAAGTTCCCCCAATCCAGAACAAAGCTGTCAAAGACAATATCATGCCGGCCATGCGACCAAAGGATGGCCCTTCATCACGGCTCAATCCATACCCATGCAGCGCACGTCCAAGCGTGAGACTCAATCCGCCAATATGAATGGCCCAAAGCGGTACATTTGCCATGGCCATGGCAATCAAGCCGATCAAAGCAATAGGGGCTATTTCAGTCGCATTGGCGTGGGCGCGGATAGCACGAATTAGCGGCGGAAATCCGCCATCTCCGAGGGTGATCTTTTCGCGCCGACGATAAGCGATAACTTGCCCGATTAGTGCCAAAATAATTAGTAAATTCATTCCGGTATATAATGCGATAACGGCAGATGCTGTCATGGTAGGCCCCCTCATTTCAAACCAGATTGGCTGTCCATCTAGCAGATAACATTAAATCGTCATGGAATCAGCCTTTAATAAATAGTGAATTGGCTCATCATAATCGTCAGGTGTAATTTTATTTGATTTCAGCACTCGAGTGTTAGCTTGAGGAAAAATGGTAGGGAGGCACTGAGATGCCAGTAATCATTACAAGTCTTATTGTGGTCGCATTGGGCTGTTTGGCCCTTTATCTTGGTTTGAAGTTAGCCCGTGTTATGCGAGAGCAGTTTGAGGAATTAATGCCCCAGCGCATGGTGGATTATTCCGGCTTCGTCGAACTGCCACGTGGGCGCGACTGATCCTTTGCCTAAGCCAGGCTGGTGCCGACCTAAGCTTTCGGCCATAAAGCAGCATGACCCGTCTATTTGTCGATGCTGATGCCTGCCCCGTCAAAGATGAGGTCTATAAAGTCGCGTTGCGATATGGCTTGCGGACCTTTGTCGTCGCAAATAGTTTTATCCAGATTCCCAATCATCCTCTGATAGAGCGCTTTGTTGTGGATTCAGGCGCAGACGCAGCCGATGATTGGATCGCAGAGCGCTGCAGGGCCGGGGATATTGTCATAACCCAAGACATTCCCTTGGCTGATCGCGCCCTGAAAGCCGGAGCGCAAGCTATTGGCAATCAAGGCAGACCTTTCACGCCGGACTCCATCGGCTCAGCTTTGGCAGGTCGCGAAATCGGCGAACATCTCCGGGCTATGGGGGTCGCAACCGCTGGTCCCCGGGCCTTCGTAGCAGCGGACCGCTCGCGGTTTCTACAAGAGTTAGACGCCGCCATTCATCGGGCAAAGCGGGCCTTGGCAATTGAAGCCGCAAAACGGCGTTAAGGAAATAGAAACCATAAAATCTGTTATCGATCAGCGGCAAGTTTGTTGTAACCAATCGCTTGGGTAAAAGCTAACCTCCTCTGAAGTAAGCGTTAGTGAGGAGGGGCACAATGGAAACCGTCATTGGCTATATGTGCCGCGACTGCACCGATGCTTCTTAGGCGGAGAAGAACATCGACCCCACCCATCCTAACGATAGCCCACAGCCGAGCGAGCAGCCCTGAAAAACAAACCCTGAAACTTTCCTTGGGGCGGGGGGCTTGTCGTGATAACTGCTCTCCGCATGGATAGCGCCCAAGCAGACGCTGAACCAAATAGCCCACGTCTTAACTTTCTTGCATGATAGCCACGCGCTATTTCCAGATAGGCTTGCCTTCGCCAGGTAAACCCAAGCGGCCCCATTTTTCGGTCACCGCATCGATGACTTTCTTCTCCATCCGGATTTCTTCGCCCCACTCGCGATGCGTTTCAGGATGAATCTTATTGGTCGCATCGAGCCCGATCTTTGAGCCAAGACCACTTTCGGGGCTCGCAAAGTCGAGATAATCAATGGGGGTGCGGTCAACCAGTGTGATATCGCGCGCAGGGTCCATGCGGGTTGAGACCGCCCACATCACATCTTTCCAGTCGCGCGCATTGATGTCGTCATCCACCACAATGATCCATTTGGTGTACATGAACTGGCGCAGGAAGGACCATGCCCCCATCATGACCCGCTTAGCATGGCCGGGATAAGCCTTCTTCATTGAGATAACCGCAATCCGATACGAGCAACCTTCTGGTGGCAACCAAAAGTCTGTGATTTCCGGGAATTGCTGTTGAAGAAGGGGAATGAAAACCTCGTTTAGGGCCTCGCCCAAGACCGAAGGCTCATCCGGGGGACGCCCAGTAAAAGTAGACAGATAGATCGGATCCTTGCGCATCGTAATGCAGGAAACTTGGAAGATCGGGAACTTCTCAACAGAATTATAATAGCCGGTGTGGTCGCCATAGGGGCCCTCATCGGCGAACTCATCCAAAAGCACATGACCTTCAATGATGATTTCAGCTTCTGCTGGCACTTCAATCGGGATGGTTTTGCACGGCACTAAATCAAGCTTACGGCCGCGCATGAGACCTGCGAACTGATATTCGCTCAAGGTGTCAGGCACCGGGGTTACAGCAGCCAGAATGGTGCCAGGGTCTGCCCCAATGACCACAGCAGCGGGCAGGGGCTCTGGCTTGGTATCTTTCCAGCGCTTATAGTGTTGTGCACCGCCCCGATGGGCCAGCCAGCGCATGATGGCGCGATCTTTGCCCAATTGCTGCATCCGATAGATGCCGAGATTATAATTGTCCTGCCGCTTGTCGCTGGGCCCTTTGGTGACGATTAGGGGCCAAGTAATCAATGGTGCGGGTTCCCCCGGCCAGCAGCTTTGGATAGGCAAACGCGACAGGTCGATATCTGCCCCCTCCCAAACGACTTCTTGGCAAGGCGCTTTGGCAAAGACACCACCGGAAATCGTGTTAGGCCGCATTTGCATGACGGTTTTGGCCAAGGGCAAAAGGTCAAATGCTTCTTTCAGGCCACGTGGTGGCTCAGGTTGGCGCAAAAAGGCCAATAACTCTCCTACTTCGCGCAAGTCTTGCGCGGTTCGGCGGGCTTTGCCGTCCATGGTCACGCCCATGGCCACGCGCTCCACGGTACCAAACAAATTGGTGAGGACAGGCATGCTGGACTTCGATCCATCCGCCATCAACGCATGTTCATAAAGAGTGGCAGGCCCCCCTGTTGCCAGAAGGCGGGTTTGGATTTCCGTCATCTCTAAGACAGTCGAGACCGGTTCGCGCACGCGCACCAATTTTTGCTCGCTCTCCAACCGCGCCATGAACTCGCGCATGCTTTTATAGGCCATGTGTCCTCCGTAAGCCCTCATGTAGTCCGAGGCAGGGGTCAGGTCATCCCTGTTTTCAGTCACGTGACAGTGCGCTTCCTCCCACCTCTTCCTTATTTTTATCCGGATGATATTGACACAGTCTATTTTATCCGGGTAATAAGCTGCAAAAGGAGCCCAAAATGACTTATCAGGATAATTTACCCGCCGTAGCCTTTGCCGGCACCAACATGCTGGCCTTTGGGGCTCTGCGCGAGGTGGCGGGCACCGTGAAACAAAGGCTAGACACGGATCCAAACCTTTCGATTTTGGTCTTTCATGCTGAAACCAGCCAACAGATTGAACTCGACATGCGCGGCAGCATTGCTGATGTCGTTTCTCGACTTCAGCCAGCAGACGCTCCATCAGCACGGAAGGTTGGCCGACCGAAGCTGGGGGTCGCAGCCCGTGAAGTCACGCTTCTGCCGCGCCATTGGGACTGGCTAGCCAGCCAACCTGGCGGAGCCAGCGTCACGTTGCGCAAATTGGTTGAGGCGGCCCGCCGCGAGAATGAGGGGGTGGACGCACTTATTCAGGGTCGCGACGCGCTCTATCGTTTTATGGCCGCTGTGGCCGGAAACGCGCCAGATTACGATGAGGTCTCCCGCGCTTTGTTTGCAGGCCAGAAGGCCCGCTTTTTGTCCTTGATCGCGACGTGGCCGAGTGATGTACAGGCCCATCTTCATCACTTAAGTACCCGCGGATTTCCAGAGGAGGGGCAAGCATGAAGTCGGATGTAGCTTTTCATTTGATTTGCGGTTCCACCGGGGCGGGCAAGTCGACCTTCGCGCAAGCTCTGGCGCATGACCTTAGAGGCCTTCATTTTGCAATTGATCGTTGGATGGTGACTTTATTTTGGCAAGATAGTCCACAGCCCATCGAGTTTGACTGGACAATGACGCGCATCGATCGGTGTGAGGCGATGATTTTTGAAACGGCGAAGCAGGCCGTCTCGATTGGTGTTCCAGCCATATTGGACTTGGGCTTTACTAAAGCAGCGCATCGGCAGAAATTTGCCAAGCTGGCCGTAGACGCGCAAATTCCTGTGGTCCTGCATGTTCTCGATGCGCCGGTCGAGGAACGGTGGACCCGGGTTGAGGCCCGCAATGCCAGCAAGGGTGAAACCTATGCGATGGAAGTCGACCGCGCCATGTTCGACTTTGTCGAGACAATGTGGGAACTGCCCGACGCGGCAGAGATGGCAGCGCTGAATGGCCGCTTGGTCGTCCCTTAGCTAGGAGACCACCAAATCCTGCCATGCGGGGTGCCGTTCGATCCAGCGGGCGACATAGGAGCATTGCGGCACGACGTGTACCTTATCTTTCTTCGCCAAAGTGAGGGCTGCTTCAGTCAGGATTGCTGCTATGCCTTGGCCATTCAGGGCCGGTGGCACAAAGGTATGATCCAAAACGCGCGTCCCATCAGCGCGATGATACCACGTGATTTCAGAGAGTTCTGGACCAGTTCCGGTATCGCGTACAAGCGTGAAGCGGGCACGGCCCGCGCCAAGATCTTCAAAAGCTGGTTCGGCTTGATCTGTCATGGGCTCTAGGCCTCCACCCCATAGGATTTCAGTGTTTCCAAAGACACCACAACCAAGGCTTCTTCATGCGTTGCTTCCAATCGGATGGGCGGTGCGCAGCCAGCATCTAGCGCATCCTTCCAGCGCGTTAAGCACACACACCATTGATCGCCGGCTTTAAGGCCCGCGAAGCCATATTCAGGGCGCGGGGTTACAAGGTCATTTCCTTCGCGGCGCTGATGCGCCAAAAAGGCCTCCGTCACAACGGCACAGACGACATGGGTGCCGTGATCCAGCCCTTCTGTCTCGCAACAGCCATTACGGAACCAGCCTGTCAGTGGATTCAACGAGCAAACCTCAAGCGGGCCACCTAAAACATTTCGCGCGGCAGGGTCAAAGCGCCGCATTAGCTTTTGACCTGGTTCCGGCAACCTGGATAGCCAGCTGATTTTTGATCTTGGATGAAGTTGACGGTGTCGACCAAAGTCGGTGCGGTTCGACGAACGACTGGTGAGATCGCGCCGATGATATAGAGGTGCTCTACCCCAGAATAAAGTTTAACTTGGGCTAAATTCTGGTGCTCAGCCAAGGCCGCGGCCAATTGCTCGCTACGCTTTGGGTCGACAGTGGTATCTTTGGTGCCATGCAGCAACAACATCGGCGGGGCTTTGTTGCGTACGAAATTGACAGGCTTCGTGCTGGGCAGAATTTCAGTTGGGAAAATGCGCTTAAAGACAGGCTCAACCGGGGTAAAATCATAAGGCCCAGCAATGCCAATCACGCCCTTCGATGCCTCACAAATGTTGGTGCCTTCAGCGTTAAGAAACTCAGGGTCCAGTGCGATCATGGCAGCAATGTGGGCCCCTGCAGAGTGGCCCGAAATGAACACGGGACGGCCCCTTGCGATGGATTTTTGAGTATAGGCAAGGGCCTTGGCCCCGTCCTCCACAAAGGCTGGAAAAATTACGTCTGGATGCAAGCGGTAATTGACGACCACGGTCTGTATGCCACGCGCGGCAAAGGCAGAGCCCAAGAATTTATAGTCATCCTTTGAGCCATATTGCCAAGATCCGCCATGATAGAATACCAAAACAGGCGTGTCAGAGGTCATCACTTTCGGCGAATAGATGTCCAGTGTGTTGCGCGGCAGCGGACCATAAGCAATATTGTGCTGAACTGGGCCCGGTGTTTGTGCCACAAGGTTTAGAACTTGCGGGCCAGAGCAGGCGCTCACACCCCAAAGCGCTATGAGGGCAACAATCCACTGCTTCATTTAGTTTCCTTCTCGAGGTTTTGCTTGGGGTTCATGACGCCTATCAAATAGGTTGATCTTTATGTTCTTCAATCGAACAATCAGGCAAGGGTCAAGCGAGGCCCCAAACGCGCGTCACCTTAATGTCTTGATCTTCCAGTTCGCGTGATACTTCGATTTGGTAACACGCGAGTTCTATCAAGCCTTTTTTGGGCAAATAGGTCCGACCGGGGTCCCCAATCAAAACCACAATGCCCGCCCGTTGACACTGCTTTAGCCAAGAGAAAAGGGGTTCTGCTATCTCGCGCTCATAAAACAAATCGCCGACCAGGAGAACGTCCGCCTGAAGTGGCTGACCGATGATATCGTCTTGAAGTGTTAGAAGGCTGACCCCATTGGCACTCGTATTGAGCTCAATTGCGGCAATGGCATAGGGATCAATATCGACAGCGGTCACACCCCCTGCGCCCGACAACTTGGCCGCGATCGCTACGATGCCCGACCCCGAAGCCAAGTCGTGCACCTGCTTGCCGCTGACAAGGTCTGGATTGTCGAGAAGGTACCGCGCTAAGGCTTGGCCACCTGCCCAAGCAAATGCCCAAAACGGGAGAGGCAGGCCCTGTTGATCCAATTCCTCGGCACTCAATTGCCACAGGGCTACAGCCTCATCTGCGAGATGCAGGGCTATCTCAGGACAGTGGGGCGGCCGAAGCAGACGGGTGTTAGCAAGGATAAATCGCGTGACATCTTGAGAGGTCATGGCTCAGCTTTGCTTTGCAGTCGCAAGCTCCAGAATTTGCCGATAGCCCTGCTTAATCTCCATCTGCTCCGTCAGACCCTTCTGCTTCAAGAGCGCATGCGTTGCCTCTAGCCGATAGCAGGGAATGTACATCCACAAATGATGTTCGGCATGGAAATGGACCCAATAGGGCGCGATGAGTAAGCGCTCAATTGGGTTGGCATGTGTGGTTCGGGCAAGGCGCCATGGGTCATTTGGGTCCGGGGTGGCACAAGCATGTTCGCCAATGTTGCGCAGCCGCGTAACGGCTGGATACCAGCTGGCTTGAGCCACGAGCCAGATGGTTACAAAAGCAAGCGCTTGGCCTGCTGCGGCAAACAAGATGAAAATCACAGCTTGCGAGCCCAAAAATGTGAGAGCAGCGGCTCGGGCCTCCGGACTGGCCCGTCCCGGCGCGCGCAGAAAGCCCAATAGAGGCCGAAGGGTTTGTTTGAAAAATGTCTGTCCAGTCAAATCCCGTATCAATTTGCGCTGATAGCTCTTCTTGCTGATTGGAAAATGGGCTGCAAGGCCCAAGTCTGGATCGTCGCTTTGCTGGGTATTGCGATGGTGTGAGAGATGATAGGGTCGATAACGATAAAGGGATGCCCCGACTGGGGCACCACACAGCCAATGACCGACAAAATCATTCAGCTTCTGATTGGTGCTGAGGCCACCATGGGCGGCCTCATGCATCAAGATTGCTAAGCCCAATTGGCGTGCGCCCACCACCATGACAGCAATGAGCCAAGTGACTGGGTTGGGTGCCCAAGCAAATAGCGCCACAGCCAAGCCAATGAGCACCCACGCATGGACAACAAGACCTAATCCGATCCAGTCATTGCGCTGGCGCAAGCCTGCCCATTCGTCTGGCGTAAAGATTGTTTTGGGATCTATTGTGGGTGCGGCCATAGCTTAACCAAAGACGCTCACGCCGATCAGCATTTTGTGTAGACCAGCGATGAAGGCGATCCAAACTGCTGCCCCGCCACCGATCGCAATCCAATCCCCTGTCCCCATCGGTACAGAGACCCGCTCTGCTTTGCCGAGGCGAATGCGGGCAAAAAGGGCCCAAGCAAAGAAACTACCGAACAACAGAATAGAACCCAAATCCCCATTGACCAAAAGGTGTGCCAATGCCCAGATTTTGACGGCTGCTAGCATGGGGTGGACGACGGCTGCCTTAATCTTGCCCGGCGAATAGGCTGCCACCAAAAAGATCATGACCGGCAACATCAACAGAAGTGAGATGTGGCTTAAAAACATCGGCGGGTTCCAAACGGGAGTCATGCCTGCTGCGCGATATTGGCCATAGCCGTAAATCAACAGCACAAAGCCTGCCAAGCTGATCAGAGAGAATACCCCGCGATAGGGTTGAGCACCCAATTTGGTTGCCATCTGATCCCGTGGGCCACGAAATCGAACGAAAGCATGTGAGCCCAAGAAAATGATCAGTCCGAGAATGAGTAGGGTCATGAGGCAGGTCCTTTTTTGTTGAATTGATAAGCTGGGCCGCCAGGCACCTTAAAGGCATAGGCCCCGGTCTCCAACACGCCTTGTTCTTGATAGCTGAAGCGGTCGCCGTCCAAGGTCAGGTTAGCAGACAGGGTCATTTTGCGCCCCGACCGTGCGGTGATCGAACACGTTGCGGGGATGGATGCTGTCCACCCCGTAGCCGTCTTAAGCACCGGCAAGCTGCAGGCAGGGCCATAGGCGGTTAGGTCCTCAAGCGTCAAAGTTTGGAAGGCGGTTGAGCCTTGCCCTTCGGCCGCGAAAGCTTCGGGGCTCTTGAAGGCGTAAAAGTCCATCAAGGTAACGTCGTTGGCTTGAGGGCGAAACACCCACAGGCGTTGGCGGCTGATTGGGCCTTTTTCGCTGCCGCTGCGCCAGATCAGGTAAATCGCTTGATCCTTTGGCCCTGCGATTTTCGGGGCGCGAACTTCGAAAAACTGCGCACTTTGTGCGTCCACCCAAGGATAGACGTTTCCTGCGGCCGGCGTGCGCAATAATTCGGCTGGTGCTGCCTTGATCTGGGCTTGATTATCCCATGTACCGACCAGCGCTTGTCCGGGCGGCAAGACTTGTGGGGTTGGCAGGCCCGCGCAGGCCGTTAGGCCTAAAGCGAGTGATGCCGTGAACCAGCCCTTATGCATCCGGCGTCACCGTATCCACAGCGCGCCAACAATACCAAGCCACTTGAGTCCGGTACGGGCGCAAATGGTCTGCCATGGTTCTAAAGGGCTTTGGCTTCGGCATTTCTGGTAAGCCATGGGCGATCATCCAGCCCTTACGAACGCCCAGGTCATCTACCGGCCATACGTCTGGCCGGCCCAAAGTAAACATCAGATACATTTCCACCGTCCACTGGCCAACACCGCGGACAGCGGTTAGGCGGGAAATGATCTCCTCATCGGGCAGATGGTCAATCTCGCCACTATCTGGCACAACTCCTTCAAGCCGTTTCCTGGAAAGATCCTGCAAGGCCGCCAATTTTTGCCGCGATAAGCCGCAGGCCCGCAAAGCCTCGTCGGAATGACTGAGGAAATGGGCGGGGTCAGGTGCAGCCTCTGGGTCGCCACAGAGGGTTAGGACACGGCCCAAAATCGTTCCTGCCGCTTTGCCAGACAATTGCTGATAAACGATGGCGCGAAATAGGCTTTGGTAAGCGCTTTGGTTTTCACGGGTAGGAATCGGGCATGGGCCATGGGTGGTGACTAAGCGCGCCATCACGGGGTCTAAAGCTGCCAACGCTTCGCTCATCCCAATCCCCCCAAGGATAGTATCCAGCCGACTAAGGCTTGCACCATTAAGCCTGCTACCAAGATCAGCCCTGCCGTCTTGTTAGATTTAAACAGCGCTAATGGGTCTTTGGCTAGCCCGGTAACAGGAATTTGCCGGACTTGGCCCGCCAGATGTAGACCAAAAGCCAGCACACCGGATAGGCCGACAATCAGGCTTGCGATGGATTGATCGCGCATGAGGCATGAAGCAGCAGCCAAAAGCGCCGTGGCGAGATAAAAGCCGCCAACCCAGCACTTGGCGTGATCACCAAACAGTCGCGCCGTGGATTTCACGCCCACCAGCGCATCATCTTCAACATCTTGCTGAGCGTAAATGGTGTCATAGCCAATCGTCCACGCCACACAGGCGACGTAGAGGGCTATGGCTGAAGTATCTAGGCTGCCCATAACAGCCACATAGCCAACTAGGACCCCCCAATTGAAGGTGAGGCCGAGCCAAACCTGCGGCCACCAAGTGATGCGCTTCATAAAGGGATAAGCCGCTACCATCGGGATCGCGCATAGAGCGGTGATTTGAGCGGGTGTAGGCAAAGCCAGTAAAACCAGAAGGCCCACAAAGCATTGCGCCAGCGTCCAGATCAAAGCTTGTTTTCCGCTGATTAGACCCGCGGGAAGGGGTCTGCCAGCCGTGCGTTCGACTCTGGCGTCGATGTCACGGTCCACGAGGTCGTTAAAACTGCAACCAGCCCCGCGCATGGCGATAGAGCCGATAACCCATAAAGCGACCAAGCCCAAGTCCAGACTGGAAAAACCAATCCCCGCGCGGCCCAAGAATTGCCCCATGAGGCACGGTAAGGCCAATAGCCAAAACCCAATTGGGCGGTCAAAGCGGGATAGACGCAAATAAGGCTGCCACGCCGTTGGGGCGCGTTCAACAAAAGTGCGGGGTTGGGCATCACGTGGAATGGTCACTAGAACAGGTTTAACGAGGTGTCGCTGTCCCGACTAGACCCTAGCACCCTGCTTCACGCAGGGGGCTTACAATCAGGGCTTTTTGTCACCATGGTTCATGGTGCCATGATCCATCGATCCATGATCCATCTTGCTATGGTCCATCGTTTCAGGTGACCCGCTTGAGCCCGCAACTGGTATAACGTCTTTGACTTCAAATGAGACATCAATGGGTTCCCGTTGCGCAAAGACGAAGGTAACTTTGATCAACTCCCCAGCTTTTACCACCCTGGTGGGGTCAAACAGCATCAGATGCTTGCCGCCAGGAGCAAACTTAATCGAGCTTTTTGCTGGTAGGTCAAGCGTATCGAGCTTGACCATCTTCTTCATCCCGCCGTCTGTGATGCTATCGTGCATTTCAACGCGTTTGAACTCAGGTGACGCGACTGAAATGATCTGATCTGGGACCTTGTAATTATAGTTGAAGTCGAAATATCCAGCCGTTGGACGCCCTGCCATTGGGGTGCGAATGACGGGGTTCATAAAGGCAAATGTCCCACCCTTCTCATTTGAGATGTCAATTTTCGCATTGACGTCGCAACCTGAAACCAGACCAGCCGTCAACACAAAACCTAAGGCCAAGGCCGCTCGCAATGGCTGCATCCTAAATTTCATCATCTCACTCCAATCAAGCTTTTTGTAAAAACTTGCCAATCCGGGTTGGTGATAGACATAGGCTGTGAGCTGTTGAACTTCCAGTACGAATGCCACGTCTGTCATTTATGCAGGGTGGATCGAGCGCCACAAAATCGCGAAGATTGGTACTAAGAAAAAAGGGCGGCAAAGCCAAAGCCTTGCCGCCCTTTTGGTGTTTGGAGGAAACCGACTGCTTTAGTCAGCAGATGGGGCCGGCACAGGGGCCGTCAGGAAGGCCGGTAATTCCCCGCCAAAGCCTGAGTCCTCACCCGTAGCTTCACGTGCTGGCCGTGGCGCACGCGGCGGGCGTGGACGGCGCTCACGCGCGGGTACGGTTTCAGAAGCGGCGACGATTTCCTGTGGTTGACTAAAGCTCGTAGGCTCTGCGAACTCGCTTGGCGGCGCGCTCAATGGGCGGCTGTAGGTTTCGCTAGACCCGTTAAAGCTGGGCTCCGCACCTGTTTCGCCACGATTATCTTGGCGCGGCGGACGACCATTGTCGCCTTGACCTTCGTCACCACCACCATTGGCCTGATAAGGCAACTCATTGCCGAAGCGGTCTCTGCGACGACGACGACGACGACCAAAGCGGTCTTCATCACCCTCGCCACGAGGCTCGTTACGGCCTTCACCACGATTTTGGTCGAAGCGGTTTTCACGATGTGGGCGGTTCGGGTTGAATTCAGGCTGAGGCGCGCCTTCGCCGCCTTCGCTACCTTCGCCCTCAGCGCCTTCCATGGCTTCGATGCTCTCGTCGCCATCATCGGATTCGTCCTCATAACCCGCGATCATCATTTCTGTGCGGGGCACAAAGGTTGGCTGCATGGCGCGCAAGACGCGGAAATAATGTTCCGCATGCTGTAAATAGTTTTCGCCCAGAACCCGGTCGCCGGAAGAATTGGCGTCACGAGCGAGCTGTTGGTATTTCTCAAACACAGTCTGAGCTGAACCGCGGACCTTAATGTCGGGTCCGTTCGACTCATAAGCGCGATTTGGATTGTTATTCTGTGGTTTTTGGCCCGGATTACGTCCCCGACCGCGTTGCCGCTTCATCATGCAAGCCCTGTTTGTTTCCTGGCTGTGGTTTGGCCAATTAATTCCATGAGCAAGCTTGCAAGCTAGCTTCATGGATTTTGCGTGACTGCTTCCAAAAGAGGTCTGACACGCAAAGATTTAAAAAAGAGAGCGTGGTTTTTGTGCAATTGATCCGTGACCTTGCACAACCCGCTCCAAAAACAGCTATCGCGAACACCTAATCCTGAAATGGATTTCAACGTCTCACGGACAGTCTGTATTCACACGATCATTTCCCTGATTCCACAAGCCTTAATTTGCAGGTCACTAAAATCGGGGCCCAAGGCCAAGATCAAAGCAAAAGCCGATTAAATGTTTGGGTTAGAGTTGATGGTGTGTCGTTTCCATACGCCAGCCCCCCTTTGGGCTGCACCACGGACAAATAATCCCTTAGCTTGATTAGCTTCACTTGAAAAGGCCTAATTCTGTTGACCTAGTTGGGAATAGCCGCACAATTTTGATCAGGAAGGATCGAAACCCGCTTAAGCGCAAAACAAACGGCCCGACCTTAGAAAGATCGGGCCGCCGCTACTTAATCAGAGCTTGAGCTTACTTCGGACCGCCGAAGGCTTTCTTCAAGCCGATCTTATACGTCCGACCCAAAGGGCTGCCGGTGAATGGGTCGTAATTGAGTTCCAAACGGGCAAAGCTTGGATCTTTGTCCATGATGTTCTCAATGCCAAACGTAAAGGTCAGATCATTTTCCATCGCCCAACGATAGGTCAGGTCGAAGGACTGCCAAGCCTCAATCGTTTTGCCCGCAGTAACCGAACCTGGGACACCAGCGACTGCGCTATAGTTCAAGCTGGGCGAGAACGGAGCGGTACGTTGGTCTTCATACTCGTCGATGAAGTTCATCGCGAGGCGCAGCGAATGGCCACCGGTTTCATAAAGGCCATAGAGCGTGCCCTTATATTGCGGCAGTGGATAAGCCGTCGTTTGGAAGTTCAGCTTACCCAAAGCATCCAATGCGGGCGCAACTGGGACGCCGCCAATAGATAGCGCGGAGACGTCATAGCTCATGGTGTAGGTAGCATCCAAGCCCAGCTTCAAGTCACCACCCATCAAATCTTGGAAGGTGTAATCGACGCTGATGTCGACCCCGTCGGTCAGAACGGCGGAGCCGTTGATCACCGTGGTGTTGAGGCGAGAGATGTTTGCTGAGTTACAAACGCCGCCACTGAAGGTGAACTTCGCTTGGATCGCTGCAAACGTTGGATTGCCACAATTACCAACACCGGATGTTGGGAACAATGTTGCCACAAGACCAGCAATCGGCTCGCTGACGATTGGGTTGTCAAAGTCAAAGCGCCAATAGTCAATTGATGCTTTGAAATTGCCAGTATTCAACAAAGCACCTGCATTGTAGGTGGTAGCTGTTTCTGGGTCCAAGTTCGGATTGCCAAAGATATCCACGGCGCGGAAGGTGCCCAAAATGCTCTGTAGGGTTGTTACAGAGGTTGGCTGAATGTTGGACACCGAAGGTGCGCGGAAGGTGGTGCTGGTCGATCCACGAAGCGCAAAGGCATCCGTGACTTGCCATTTTGCCGAGAACTTCGGGTTAAAGGTCGAGCCGACCTCTCCACCAAAATCTTCATACCGACCCGCGACTTGAGCTTCAAAATTGCTGGTGAAGGGCAAGCGGATTTCAAAGAAGGCCGCATTAACGTCTGCACTAACGTTGGCCGGGAATGAACCAGACAAGAACACGGTTGGGCCAGTTACAGCCGGACAGGTGTTATTGTTGAAGTCTGGCGACGACACGCAAGGCTGTTGGGTCAGATCCGAGAACTTGGAAAAATCAGAGCGGAACGAGTTTTTCCGATACTGATAGCCAACGGCCCAACCGATCGGTCCATCGCCAAGCTTGAAATTGGTCTCACCATTGATAACCGCATCAAACACAACCAAGCTTGAGGTCTGCTTGGTACGGACTTCAGGATAGAACCATTCGACCAAGGCGGCGTTTGCCGCACCCAAGGCTGGATTGTATTGTGCATTGGCTACGCCAGTAATCGAGTTACCCGGAATGGCGGTACCAAATGGGCTGAACCACTGACACCCATTGGCCCCTGGCGTATTGGCTGCCACGTTACAATTGGCGCCACCCAAGCCGCGAAGTGCGAGTTGGAAGCGGTTGACCAAAACGTCATAGCCTGTGCGAATACCCGTATCATCCATCGCCGCCAGATTGACGTCATAATCGATAGTACTGGTCAGCTTGCCCTTCATCCCGACAGAGACGCGCACAGCTTCGAAGCTGCGTTCACCTTGTGAGCCACCGCGAGGATCATCTGGAGTGAACTTGGGATTGCCGCCATAGCTAAATGGCCGATAAGCCAGCATGTTCACACCAATTGTGCTGGCAGGGAACAGCCCGGGGTTTTTCGCTAATAGGTCGATGTAACCGGGGTTGGTTACAGGCACAAAGAAGCGCCCTGGCAGGCCAGAAAGGGCAGGCAAGGCTTGTGCTGATGGTGCTTGCAAGAAGGCGTAGCTAGGTGACGTCTTCCATTCTGGCGTATTGGTGTTGGAGATCAGAAGTTCTGCGTGCAGCGTGTGGTCTTCATTGATCTCCACATCGGCGCTTGCAAAAAACTGCGACCGCTCTTCCTTTTCCACGATGTTGTCATAGGGCGTGAATTGGAAGAAGCACACGGGCGTTGTCCCGCTGAAGCCGGAAAAGCCGCCGAGCGGGCCGCAATTCGGTTCGCGTGTCGGCGCTGAAACGGGGCCACCCGTGGGTCCAATGGCGATATAGGTGCCGGGATTGCCCGCTGCTGACCAGCCGCCTTCTGGGTTTGAGAGGTAATCGCGTTTAGCCCAATCACGTTCGATGAGTGGGAGTTCGGTCTTCATCTGCACGCCGAGCGAGACAAATAGCTTGGCCCGATCAGTTTGATGGCCCCACGAAGCTGCCAGCGTATAATTGCCGTCTGACCCGTCAATGGCTTTATAGTCGCCACCGACTTCAAAACCTTCGAGATTGGTGCGTGTGATAAAATTGACCACGCCGGCAACGGCGTCCGAGCCGTAAGTTGCAGCCGCACCATCCTTAAGAACTTCTACCCGGCCAATAGCAGCCGATGGGATCAAATTGGTATCAACAACCGTTCCGACCAAACCAAATGGGTTGTAGGCCATACGGCGACCATTCAACAGCACCAGTGTCCGCTCTGGACCAATACCGCGCAAATTGACTGAGCCTGCACCTTCATTGCCTTGAGCGCGAGCATCGAATTGGTTGGTATCACCTTGTACCCCGCTTGAGACGTTGAGGAGCTTGATCAACTCAACGGTGCTTGGGGTGCCTGCCTTTTCCAGATCAGCTGAGCTGATCACATTCACGGGTAATGAAGCGCTTTCTGAAGTTCCCCGAATGAAGGAACCAGTTACTACAACAACGTCGACTTCCTTCTTTGGAGTTTCGTCTGATGTTGTGGTTTGTGCGAAAGCCTGAGTCGCGCCTGTCGTTATGATAACAGCCAACAGGGCACTGGCCCCGTTGAGCAATGCTTTTCTAGCCATATTGTCCTCCCTTGTCCGTGCGGTCCTTTTTTTGGTGGATCCGCTTCAGACTGGGAAAGTGTGCGACTGGAATGAATATCTGTAAAGGCTTTTTTTAATTTGACTTTAAGTGCTTCTTCACAAAACCGTTAGGGAAACCATGACGCTCAGGCGAGGGTCCCAAAAATGACACGGTCGATGTCAGATAAGTCTTTGATCACACGCAGGTTAATCAGTCCTGGGACGGATTGGGCAAGCGCCATCACAGCGTCTGCTTGGTCTATCCCGAACTCAAAAGCAAATACACCTGAAGGCTTTAAAATCTCAGGCAAAGCAGAAAACAGAATTCGATAGGGATCTAGACCATCCTCACCGCCATCGAGGGCAAAGCGCGGATCATGCAAGCGCACTTCATCTTGCAAGGTGTCGATCACAGCCGAGGGGATATAGGGTGGATTGGAGACGACAATATCAAAGCGTTCGTCTACGCCTTGATGCCAATCGCCTAAGCGTAAATCCACGCGGTCTGCCAGACCAATATGGGTGGCATTTTCGGCGGCAAGCGCCAGAGCGTCTTCGGATTGGTCAATGCCAACCCCGGTCCAGCTTCTGCGCTCAGCCAGAAGTGCCAATAGGATCGTTCCTGAACCTACGCCAAGGTCCAGCACCCGATTGGGCACATCGACTGCGTGAGTCTTTAAAATCAGATCGACAATCACTTCGGTTTCAGGGCGTGGCACGAGGCCCCGGCGGTCGCTGATTAGGTCAAGCGTCCAAAAGCCCTTTTTGCCGACGATGTGGGCCGCAGGCTCCCGCTGTTCGCGCCGCTGCACAAAGGTCTCAAATTTCAAAGCTGCTTCTTGTGTCAGCGGGCGCTGGGGGTCGCCTATCAAGGTCGCGCGGTCCGTTTCCGTTGCGGCGAGCAACAGAATGCGGGCGTCAATCACGGGGGTGTCGATGTTGGCCGCTTCTAGGCGCTTGCGGGCTGCAGTCCAAGCTTTGACGAGGGTGAGAGGAGTATCGGTCATAGCTTGCAAATAGGGGGCTGGCCGCAAAATGTCATCGGATGAACCATGTTTGGCAGCAGCAAAAAATTGACGCAAGGGTCCCGCGCTTCCAGCAAAGAGGCTGAGCGCGACTCCCATGACTTCGACACAATCTAGACTGACTGCACTTTTTTCACCCCGCCACCTGTTGACAGGCAGAGGGGTCATCCCTACCTGCACCCTGTGTTAGCAGTCGGGCAAGGTGAGTGCTAAAGCGCGCCGTCTGTCCGATTAGTCGACACTCATTTTCTGAAACCTGACAATCCTCAAAGGGAGCAAGTCAAATGGCATTTCGTCCGCTTGGCGATCGCGTGCTGGTAAAGCGCGTTGAAGAAGAAACCAAAACCAAAGGTGGGATCATCATCCCAGACACCGCCAAAGAAAAGCCACAAGAAGGCGAAGTCGTCGCGGTTGGCCCTGGTGCCCGTGATGAAGATGGCGAGCGCATCTCGATGGACTTGAAAGTCGGCGATCGCATCCTGTTCGGCAAATGGTCTGGCACGGAAGTGAAGATCGACGGCGACGACCTTCTGATCATGAAGGAAAGCGATGTCATGGGCGTCCTCGAATCCTAATTCTTCCTCCTCTTTAAATTCTGAAAGGCACCTATCATGGCTGCAAAAATCGTATTGTTTGGTTCTGACGCACGCGACCGCATGCTTCAGGGCGTTGATATCTTGGCAAACGCCGTAAAGGTCACCTTGGGTCCTAAGGGCCGCAACGTAGTGATCGAAAAGTCCTTTGGCGCACCGCGCACCACTAAGGACGGCGTTTCGGTCGCGAAGGAAATCGAACTGGAAGATAAGTTCCAGAACATGGGCGCACAAATGCTGCGCGAAGTGGCTTCGAAGACCAACGACACCGCTGGCGACGGCACCACCACCGCAACCGTTCTGGCTCAAGCCATCGTTCGCGAAGGCATGAAGGCTGTATCCTCGGGCCGTAACCCAATGGATCTGAAGCGCGGCATCGACAAAGCTGTGACCGAAGTTGTTGCAGGCCTGAAGGCTTCGGCCAAGAAGGTTTCGTCGAACTCCGAAATCGAACAAGTCGGCACCATCTCGGCCAATGGCGAAGCGGAAATCGGCAGAATGATTGCTGAAGCCATGAGCAAGGTCGGCAACGAAGGCGTCATCACCGTTGAAGAAGCCAAAAGCCTCGAGTCCGAATTGGACGTCGTAGAAGGCATGCAGTTCGACCGTGGTTACCTGTCGCCATACTTCATTACCAACGCTGACAAGATGGAAGTCTCGCTCGACGATCCTCTGATCTTGATCCACGAAAAGAAGCTGTCGAGCTTGCAGCCTATGTTGCCAGTCCTCGAAGCTGTGGTCCAATCTGGACGTCCACTCTTGATCATCGCAGAAGACGTTGAAGGCGAAGCCTTGGCGACTTTGGTGGTCAATAAACTGCGCGGTGGCTTAAAGGTTGCTGCGGTGAAGGCTCCTGGCTTCGGCGACCGTCGTAAAGCCATGCTGGAAGACCTCGCGATCTTGACCGGCGGTCAAGTGATTTCCGAAGACCTAGGCATCAAGTTGGAAACCGTTTCCATCGAGATGTTGGGCCGGGCCAAGAAGGTCACCATCACCAAAGAAAACACCACCATCGTGGATGGCATTGGTGAAAAGGCCGACATCGAAGGCCGTATCGCGCAAATCAAGCGTCAAGTTGAAGAAACCACTTCTGACTATGACCGTGAAAAGCTGCAAGAGCGTTTGGCCAAGCTGGCTGGCGGTGTTGCCGTGATCAAGGTTGGCGGCGCAACTGAAGTTGAAGTGAAAGAGCGTAAGGACCGCGTGGATGACGCACTGAACGCAACCCGCGCTGCGGTTGAAGAAGGCATCGTGGCTGGCGGTGGTTGCGCCCTGTTGCGCGCTTCCAAAGCCATCACGGTAAAGGGCTCGAACGACGACGAAGAAGCTGGCGTTAATATCGTGCGTAAGGCACTGCAAGCCCCGATCCGTCAGATCGTGGAAAATGCAGGCGTCGAAGGTTCGATCGTGGTCGGCAAGATCCTTGAGAATGCTTCGGTATCCTTCGGCTTCAATGCTCAAACCGAAGAATATGTCGACATGATCACCGCCGGCATCATCGACCCCGTAAAGGTCGTCCGTACAGCTCTGCAAGACGCAGCTTCGGTTGCTTCCTTGTTGATCACCACTGAAGCCACCATCGCTGAAGCGCCAAAGAAGAACGCTGGCGGCGCACCAGGCGGCATGCCAGGTGGCATGGGCGGCATGGGCGATATGGACTTCTAAGAAGTCCATCTTCCACCTCCTAAATCTAACGAGCGCGGTCCGGCAACGGGCCGCGCTTTTTGTTTGTCTTTGACAGGCAGCAAAAAGGTCAATGGATCGATATTGATGCTAGGGCTTGTGTTTGTCGCGTGTCTGATTACCAATACGGCATCTGCCAGATCACATCCGCTCTGAAGGCTACACTTTGAATTTTACCCTCTACCAAGCCCTTCTTTATGCTCATATTTTGGGCGTGATCCTTTTGGCCGGCAACATTACGATCACCGCATTTTGGAAAGTCTTGGCCGACATGACCAAGGAGCCGAAACAGATTGCGTTTGCCAATCGCGCCGTGATCATTGCCGACTGGTTGTTTACCCTACCTGGTATTGTGCTGACACTGGTTGGGGGGATTGGGATATCATTGATGGGGCGATGGCCACTCTTTGAGATGTCGTGGCTAAGTTGGAGCGTTTTCTGGTTTATTGTAGCCGGCCTACTTTGGATGATTTTCTTGATCCCGCTCCAAATCCGCCAGAGCCGGGCGGCAAAGCTCTTTGCGGAAACGGGTGACATTCCCGATAGCTATTGGCGAGATGCTAAGTGGTGGATAACAATCGGCCTGATCGCGACGATTCCCTTGTTGATCATTCTCTATCTCATGGTCTTTAAACCCTAGGCGGCAAGCTTGTCCCAGAAGAGTTATGGTGCTTCGCACAGGACTTTCGAGGCTCTACCTTTGCAAACATCTTCAATCCGGTTAGGTCTGTTTGCGTTCAGGGAGAGAAACAAATGAAAACAATCGCACGCGGCTTAGTCTTTGTCTTGAGCCTCTTTAATCTCGTTATCGGTCTTGGCTTTTTGCTGCAGCCTGCCAAATTGGCTGCGGCCTTCTACTTGTCGCCGGTCGGCAGCCAAGGCCTCGCCACGATCCGTGCAGACTTTACAGGCTTTTTCATCGGCGCATCCTTGTTTGCGCTTTATGGCGCTTGGAAAATGCGGGCAGATGCATTGTTGGTGCCCATGGTTATGATTGGACTTGCTTTGACCGGGCGTTTTGTCAGCCTAGCGCTCGATGGCATGGCCCCTACAGCCCCAGCCCCGATGGTGATTGAAGTGATTATGCTGACGATTTTGTTCGTCGGCTATCGGGCATTCCAACCCGCCAGCAAGACGGCTTAAGGCTGATCCACCCTGTCGGCTTGGACAGGCTGACTGGGGGATAGTTTCTCGTTCATCCTCACCTGCCTCGGCACATGCCATTCTTGGCACATTGACCGAGGTGGGACAGATATGAAGCCAGACGAGAAATACCAGTTGGATTGCGCACGGGCCCGTTTTGCATGTGATGCAGCTGCCTTTGCCTTGGGGATAAAGGCCGACTTGTTGGTACCCGTTCGCGGAACAGCCCAGCATGCCTTTGCGCGCCAAGTCGCCATGTATTTGACCCATGTTGCCTTTGGCATGAGCCTGCACCGGGTTGCGGTGGCCTTTGGGCGCGACCGTTCCACGGTGGCCTATGCGTGCCACTTGATCGAGGATCGACGCGATGATCCTAAAGTCGATGACATGCTGGATCAGCTTGAGGCCGCTTTGCGCGCAGCGCCAGCCCCCCGTCCGCTGCTCGTTCGTGAGGCCGCCTAGCCCTGCGAGCCCGCCAACGCATCGCGGGCCACGTCGTGTATGCGTTGGGCCATGGCTTTGAGGCCATTAGAACGCTGTGGTGTTAGCGCATCGCCTAAGCCCAAAGCATGAAGGGATGTTTGCGCGTCGAGTGCCAGAATTTCAGCTGGAGGTCGTCCTGAATACATCCGGACCAAAATCGCTAATAGGCCTTGAACGATGGCCGCATCGGATTGGCCCCTAAACTCAACCACGCCAGTTTCTGGCGCTGTAGCAGAAACAAGCCAAACTTGACTGGCGCAGCCACGCACTTTTGCAATCTCGACCCGCTCCGTCTCCGCCAAAGGTGGCAAGGCACGGCCAAGGTCGATCACATAGCGATAACGCTCCTCCCAATCGTCTAGAAAGGAGAACTCTTCGATGAGCTCTTCGAGCCTTGGATCATTCATGGTCAAACTAGCGAACGGTTTTGGCCATACATTTGGCAATTTCCCCTAAAGGATGTTCAGCCAAGCAGAAGGAACGCTCATAGGGCTGTTTTGTGGCTGCATTGCACATTTGCATGTTCAAGCGCGAGGAGTTCACGCAGCTTACAAGGCGGGGATCTCGCATTAGGGCCTCGGTGTCTTCTTTACGGTCCACAGGGCCGCCAATAGCGGACAAAGCTGCAAGCGATACCATGCGATCAATCGGCGACCTTGGGCGAATGGGCTCTGACAAGGTCACGCCATCGCGTAATGTTTGATTAGAAAGCCGCACACTGCGTTGGATAGAAGTGGCGCGGGCTAGAGTGCTTTGGGGTGAGACATTGGCTTCAGGCAAAGAAGACAAGGTGATAGCCGCCTCTTTAGCTGGAACCGGGGCGACCAAGGTGCGCAGCGCAGCATTACGGGCCTTTGCGTCAGACGTGCTGACTTTGGCCCACGCATATTTCTGCCAATCGTAAGCCGCCTGTTTAAAGGCATCACCTTCTTCCTGAATCTTGGCGGCATCGGCCAAAATGGCGCGTGCTGCCAATTGGGCGGCTTGCTCCCCGCCACGTAAACTACGTGCAAATGCGATTTCGGTGCGCAATTTGGTTATCAAGGCATCTCTGCCCATTTGCGCTTCCAACTTGCGAACTTCAGTCACAAACTCGTCTTGGGTTGCAGCCCAAGCAGCCCCATAGGCAACAACGCCAAGAGCTAGCCGATCTGAGTTTAAGTGCCGCGCGATACGTTCTGTAGACACTGTGAGGGCGCGGCCTGTGGTGATGGATCCAATTGTCAGCGCTTCAACGTCGGCTGCATAGGCCGCGTAGAGGGCCGCATGAGCGCCTAGCGTGTTGGCACCTGTGGGAATAGCAAGACCTGCCGGGGGCCCCTTTGCGGTGGGGACAGGCGCTACCTTCGCTATTGGTGCTTTCTTAGTAGGTGCTTTGCGGACCGTGGTCTTGGTGGCACTGACTTTTTTCGCACTGGCCTTGGAACGTTGTTGGGCAGAGGCGTCTACGCTGATGGCTAGACCTGCACTGACAAACAGTGTCGCAACCGCACATGCGAGCCACTTTTTGCTCATATCAATCTCCTTTAGGCACCCCACTGCCTGCACTTACACCTTATGGCAGTGGGTGTCTGAATAAAACACAACCAAGACCAGCCAAAATACCTAAACTTCACCTCTCACGCGAACTGACGCGACTTTCGTTAGTCTGTCGGTTACAAGTCCATGTGGACACAATGCAACATCAAAATTTGGCTGATTCTCGGAGCCGTGAGAAGGTTTGGTTCGTATCGGACCAACCGCTAACCCCTATGCAATGGGCCAGTGCCAGCAGCGCGACCCTTGCAGCGCTTGCTCTGGCTTATGCCATTTGGCTAGCGGAGCCGCGCCTTATCTTTGGCCTAGCTTGCACGTTTTTTTGCACCTTTGTCGCATTTCTGATCACTTCCTACACAAATCAAGCACGCCAAGCGGTGATCATTCCCATCCTATGGGCCGGAGCTGCCTTGGGCTTGGGTAGCCTCGAGAGCGGTACAACTGGCTTTGCTTTTGCCGCGGTTATTTGGCCGCTGCTCGCAGCCGGGGCTGCCGGCGTCACGCTTGTAACTGGCATTTCAGCCAGCCTGTGCGTGATGGCGACATTGTTGGTTCTAACGCCGCTCTTGCCCGCAGGCCCCAACTTTCCCTCAAGTTCTTGGGTGCCACTGATCCCAAAGTTCTTGGTGATATGGACGACCTCTGCTTTGGCCTTGGCCATTTGTGCTCGGGTCGGGGGGGTTATCCAAAAGGTACGCCAGACCTCACGTGATATGGCCAAACAAGCGTTAGACAGCCGTGATGCTGCTCAAGCCGAAACCCGTGTTGCGCAAGCTGAAACACAAGACCGGGCGAGGTTTATGGCCGAGATGAGCCATGAAATTCGCACGCCACTCAATGCCATCCTAGGATTTGCTGACACGATGCGTGAAGGCATTTTTGGTCCTCTTCCAAAAGGTTATGAGGATTATCCAGGCCTGATCCATACCAGCGGCAGCCATTTGCTCGACTTGGTCTCAGACCTGCTCGACATCTCAAAAATCGAGGCCGGCAGGTATGAAGTTCATTTGGAAGATATCCGCCTGGACCAGTTTTTGTTTGAGGCGACTGCTTTGTCGAGTGGGTCGGCCCGCTCGGCTGGTGTGCAGATCCGCCATGAAGTTGGGTTACCTGTGACGGTCCGTGGCGATGCGCGCGCGATGCGTCAAATTGCATTTAATTTGCTGTCCAATGCGATTAAGTTCACGCCAAAGGACGGCACGGTAACGCTTCGCATTCGTCTTGATCAATCAACTAGCCAAGCCATTTTGGAAATCGCCGACGACGGGGCTGGCATCAGTCCAGCGGACCTTGCGCGGATTGGACAGCCTTGGGCGCAGGGCGATAATCAAGGCCAGGCCAATAGTCGGGTGGTGCGTAGCTCTGGTCTTGGCTTGGCGGTCGTGAAGCGATTGACCGAACTCCAAGGTGGACGCTTCTGGCTGGAAAGCACGCTTGGAGCTGGTACTATCGCAAAGGTTGGATTGCCCTTGGCAAATCTTGCGCAACCAGAAGCCTAGAACTCAGCGGCGAAAGTAAAGGCCGCGACCAAGTCACCAACCTCCACCAAAAGGCGGGTCACGGTGCCAGATCGGCTGGTGATCTCAATCTCAAATGTATCGCGTGGATCCGCATTCAACACTGCCCGCGTTGTAGCGTCTGAAAAGACAAACAAAGTCCCGGCTCTTGGCTTAGACTCAACCCGCGCACGTGTCGCTGCTGGCTGTCGGGAGGCAGCGATATGTAGCGTCGTGCCATTTCGCAATGGGGGCACTAGGGCCCGGCTTGGCTGGGGCGGACCAAGTTTAGATAGATCTCGTAAAAACAGCCGGGCACCAGATGCCTCAACATCAGGTGTCTCTATGGCAAAGCGTAATCCATTCCCGCTGGAAATCAGGCCGGCCCGCGTCGCATTGCCTGTGTCTTGCACCGCCCGCCAGATATCCTTGCCACCGCGATCGACGATCCAGCTGCGGGCAAGACCTGGATAGTTTCCTGTCAATTGCGTGCGCCAGCTCTTATGCGCCGCGATCACACGCTGGGCTTCGCTCTGAACAGCAGGATCACGGCAAGGTTTTGCTGCAGCTGCTGTTTTGGCCTGTCCGGCAATCATGTCGAGTCGGTGGGTGTTGGACCCAGCACGCAGGGCAGCGCCGCGCGCTTGTGCCGTGAAGCCGGCTAATGCGCGACGGGGCCCAATTTGTAAAAGCTGGCAGCGCTCATCAATGGCGCGCATTGCCATCCGTTCGGCATAGCTGCGTTCCAGTCCATTCACTTGAGCGTGACTAGCTACAGGCATGAGCACCGCTAGATAAAAAAAGGCTCGATGAAACAAAATCATGCCCTTAATCTACAGCAGCCTCTCTTTCACTTCGATTAAGCAGGGTGCATTAAAAGCTATGAGCAACAGCGAACTTCGCAGTGATATCTGGGTTCAAGCCTTGTTGCGCACAGCGCAAACTCAAGGCGCGGCGGGCTTTGTTGTGCGACGAGGCGATGATACCGCTGGTGCTGTCTTAGTTAAGGTGGCGCAGCTCAATGGCACCGCACGTTTATTGGTTCCAGCTCGCGATGGAACGGGCGAGCGTGTGTATCTTGATTTGACCGGCAAAACGGCCGGGCCAGATGAGCCATCTATCGACACGTATCTGTCGAAACGTGCATCCCAAGATCAAGACGTCTGGATTGTTGAGATTGAAGACAAATTAGGTAGAAGCTTTCTCGTCGAGCGTGTGGAGTGATTATTAACACAAACACGTTATAGTTCCTTCCTCGATTGGAGAGGTTTGTATGCTTTTTCTGTTCAATGACCGTGTTCTGACGATAACAGGCAATGCTGACCTTGCAATCAACGCTGGCATCCCAACCTCTGCTGTCGCGCGCTACACGCTGAGCGATTCTATCTTGGCTATTCAGACAGCTATTATGGAATTTCCCAACTTAGCGGCAGAATCTCCCCAAAAAGCTGCTGCTTTGGCTTGGTTGATTGCCAGCCGCAGCAAAGCAAATGCGATCTTGTTCATCGCCCCCCCCAAATGTAAGCGCCCACAAGAAGTTGGTTTCCGTTTGGCGACTGTTTCGTTGAGCACTTTGGGCAGTCTTAAAGGCCAACAAGATGCTGGACGATTGACTTCGGGCATCATCAATACCTCTGTCTGGCAATCCGTCCCGGTTTAAGCCGAAGATCGCGCAGGCATTGCTCTAAAGTCTTTAATTGTGGTGAGGCCTCAGCTAAACGAGGAATTCAATGGCTTGAACTTTCAAGCCGTTTCCTAATTTGACCATCTGTCTTAGTCAGGCCTCGCTCATGTCAGCCGAACTCGCGCGCGAAGTTAAGCGCCGTCGCACCTTTGCCATCATTTCCCACCCTGACGCCGGCAAGACCACGCTTACTGAAAATCTGTTGCTGATGGGCGGCGCGATCCGTGCCGCTGGTGCCGTGCGTGCGCGCGGTGAACAACGTCGGACGCGTTCAGACTGGATGAAGATTGAACGCGAACGCGGGATCTCGGTCTCGGCCTCGGTGATGACGTTCGAGCATGATGATTGCATCATCAACCTCCTCGATACTCCAGGCCATGAGGATTTCTCAGAAGATACCTATCGAACGCTGACGGCAGCGGATTCTGCAGTAATGGTGCTCGACGCCGCGAAAGGGATTGAGCCGCAGACCTTGAAACTGTTTGAAGTTTGTCGTCTGCGCGATATTCCCATCCTGACGTTCATCAATAAGATGGACCGCGAAGCCCAAGATCCGATGGAATTATTGGATGAAGTGGCGTCAAAGCTGGCCCTTGACCCCGCCCCCATCTTTTGGCCGCAAGGTTCGGGCAATCGGTTCCGCGGTATGGTCGATCTTCGCAATGATCGCTTTACTGTGTTCCGTCGTCCACAAGTTGGCGACACTGGACCTTTGGTGCACGACGAGATCGACTTGGCATCGAATGCAATTGCTGAAGTGTTGAGCCAAGCTGAGATGGATGAACTGCGTGGGTCCGCCGAGTTGGTCCAAGGTGGTTATCCAGCATTCGACCTTGAATCCTATCGTGAAGGCCATATGACACCAGTCTTCTTTGGCTCAGCCCTGCGTCAATTTGGCGTGCGCGAACTGCTTGATGGTCTGCGAGATTACGCCCCGTCGCCACGCGACCAAAAGGCCGTGGACAAAGGAGTTGAAACACAAGTCCAAGCGGACCGGGATGAAGTGACTGGCTTTGTCTTTAAGATTCAAGCGAATATGGACCCAGCGCACCGCGACCGAGTTGCGATGGTTAGGCTAGCCTCGGGCAAGTTTCAGCGCGGAATGCGCTTAAAGACGGGATCGGGAAAACAAATTGGCGTGCATGCGCCTCTTATGTTCGTCGGCCAGGATCGTGAAATCACCGACGAAGCTTGGGCAGGGGATGTGATCGGTGTGCCAAACCATGGCGTGCTGCGCGTTGGCGACAGTTTGTCAGAAACCGGGCAAGTAAAGTTTGCCGGCATTCCGAACTTTGCTCCGGAAATCTTGCGTCGTGCCTCGGTCAAAGACCCCTTAAAGGCCAAGCATTTAAAAAAGGCTCTTGAGTCTTTAGCAGAAGAAGGCGTCACCCAATTGTTCCGCCCCCATTTTGGCTCAGACTTGATTGTAGGAGCCGTTGGGCCCTTGCAATTTGATGTGTTGGTCGAGCGTCTGGCAGCGGAGTATGGGTTACAAGTTGTTTTTGAGACCTGCGCATTTAATGGTGTGCGTTGGATCGCAGCCGATAGTGCGTCCGATCTAGAGCAATTTGCCGATCGCAATCGGGCTGGCATCGGCACAGACTTAGACGGAGCGGAGGTCTTCCTCGCCAAGAATGCTTGGGAGATCGGCTATGTTGCTGAAAAATTCCCGAAAATCCGCTTTACCAACGTACGCGAGCGGATGATCTAAGCAGCTTGGGCTGACACATTAGCACGGAGGCGCAGGAAGCGCAGGGCGCGTTGCGCCGCTTCTGGTGGCACATCATTATACATATTGCCAAGGACTTGGGCTTGCCCCATGCCGTCATTGCCAAGCACCAGAACTGCAATTGTCACAAACAAAGCGCGTTCAAAGTTCGCAGCCCGGCAAACCATTGCCATGGTGTCGATATCTTTTTTCTCAAACAAGAGCGCGGCTTGGAAATAATCGAGACCTGTGAAATCGCCAAAGGCGATCATGAACTTTGTGGTTTCCTGATTGCGCCAAATGGAGGGCAACATGGCTCGGTTGACCGCGTTTGTTGCTTTTTCCTTTAAGAATTCCTTTTGAACCGCTTCAAAGTCAGCAGGTAGCGTGCCGTTGACGATCGCAACCCGCGTTTGGGCACGACGCATCGCGCGCTCGACCTCTTCTTCCGTGAACTCTGAATTGCGTTCAAGGATTTCGCGTCGCATTGGGCCTTCCACAATGGTGTAAAGACGGTTCAAATGCTCTGGCGAGATAACTTTGCGTTCGGCGATTGGACGGTGCAGATCTGGGTTATTGGCCGCGCGATCAACAATCCTGTCGAAAGTCTCGTCGGAGACCTTGGCAGTTTGGTTACCAACCAAAGAGGCAACCACCAAATCATTACCGTGAGAGACCAGAGCATCTGACAATTGCTCACCCACGTCAGGACGTTGCGTGACGACCATTTGGTGCGCGTGGCCGCGGGTTTCTACAACCCGGATCAGGTCATCTTGGGTCAAGGATGTTGAACGTCGCAGAATTGGACCGGCTATGCCGATCTCCTCATCGTTCGCCATCATGACGGCGAGTGTACGTGGTGCCTCACCGCCAGAGAAACGATGAGCTAGCTCTTTGCGAACTTCAGTATCGAGTTCGTAGGCGACTTTGGAAATCAGGTCCCCAAAAAGCTTTGTTTCTAACGGACTATGGTTTTCGTGAGAGTCAAAGAATAGATCTGTAATTTCATTGAGAAGTACGCGACGTTTCTCGCTGGAGCTCTCGCTCGCAACCTCAAGTAGTTTAGCATATCTTTCGCCAACTTGCATCTCAATTTCCCATTCCTATAACTATCCTACAGGTAAAGAGTAAATAATTGATGGTTGGAATTCATCAAAATGTTTGATGTCACCCGATAGGACCACCGCTTAAGCGGGGCTCTCTGTCGACGTTGGAAGGTTTGCGTCCACGCGCTCGTGCGGCTTCATTCACCGCACTCTGACGGACCCCATTGGACTGCTCCGCACGTGGGTTCCCACGCGCGGCCTTAGTTTTAGTCGAAGGTTTCTGAACCTCAGGACCCGCTTGATCTTCATCAGAAATTGGGTCAGATTCTTCAGGATCATAGCTTTTGCTGAATCTTGCCGATTTTGCTTGCGGTGCTTCTAGAACGGGCACGGTCCCCGCCAGTGGGTCTGCCCGCACTTCACCATTGGCAACTGCACGTTGACGTTCCTGCTCCACGGCTTCCCATTCCCGCTGGACCGCATAAGTTGGTTGGCCGGTTGCGCGGGCGGAATTGATTTGTGAGCGGCGCATTTCTGCAGCATCGACCATGCCATCAGCGCCCCGAAAACTCGATAAATCTGTCGCTTGTAGCGGTGTGGCCTGACTCTGCATCTGTTGTGATATAGCCATTGGTTTTGGAGCAGGCGGTGGAGCTATAGGTGCAACCGCGACAGGAATTGGGGTCGCAAAACTAGGCTGCGGCATAGGCTCAGGTGGCACTTCTGATGACATGGGGCGCGGAATCCCCCGCGCAACGGATCGTCCCGTGCTCACGGCAGCTGAGGCCGATGGTACATCATTGGGCTGCGTAGGTAGAAATTCTACACGTCCAGCAGACGGATTGGACGTCGGCGCAAGCGGGATCGGTTGAGATGCGGCAATTGGCGCACTCTGACTATCGGATGGCGCTACTTGCGGGGTGCGTGCGGTTGGATCCAACCAGGGTGCAGGGCGGACGTCATAATTGGCTGGGCCATGTGCATATCGACCTGTTGGTGCCAAATCTCCTGATCTGCGAGGAAGTCCTGACTCGGAGCCTAATTGTCGCACCGGAGTTAAAGACTTTGAAAGCGAACACATGTGGGGTGAGGCCGACATGGCCTTCTTGCGACCACTGGTCGCTTGGATGATTGGAGCGGCACCGTCAAAAGACCATGACGCGCACATTCTGTCGTTTGTACATGCGATTGCACAAGTGTTTGCTGATGGTGTCGGAAATTGCGAGTAAACAGCATTCTGGGCAAAACTGGTGCTGGCAGTGGCAAAAGCCAGCCAGAAGGCGAAAACACGCGTACGCATATACTCTCTCCTAATATGGGAAGTATCGGTGCCGTGCGTCGGTTAAGGTAGAATTAAGCTTGAATCCAATTCGCAGATTTATGCGTTTCCTAGCAGGGTTTCTTTGAGTTCAAGCAAAGCCAGCCATTCATCCTCGGATGCCTGCAATTGAGTGCGGGCTAGTACTGCTTGTGTAGAAGTCTTTTCGAAACGGGTTGGGTCACGGCTGTAAAGAGTTGGGTCGTTTAATGTTTGCTCCAACTGTGCGATTTGGCTTTCCAGTTTTGGGATCAAGGCTTCTAATTCGCTCAACCGTCGCTCATCCTTGTACGAAAGTTTCTTCGCTGCCTTTACAATAGGTTCAGCACTAGGGGCAGCGCTTGGTTTCGGTTTCGACGGCTGTTGATTGCCAAGAATGGGAATGCCTTGACGCACAAGATCGGTCCAGCCGCCGGGCGTTTCGAGCCACGTACCATCTCCGCGCGGCGCCAAGGTGGCTGTCACAACGCCGTCGAGAAAAGCACGATCATGGCTGACCAAGATAACCGTGCCGTCATACTCGGCGAGCATATCTTCCAAAACGTCCAAGGTCTCCATATCGAGATCATTGGTCGGCTCGTCCAATACGAGCACGTTTGATGGCTTTGCCAATGCTAAGGCTAAAAGCACCCTATTGCGCTCTCCACCGCTGAAAGAACCAACCGGTTGGCGCAAGTGACGGCTGTCGAATAAAAAGTCTTTTGCATAGGCCGCGACGTGTTTGGGCCGTTCGCGTACCATGATTTGATCTCCGCCAGCCGGGGCAAAGGTGTCCCACAAAGTTGCTTTGGGGTCGAGGGCAGCGCGCGATTGGTCGAGATAGGCGATCGTCAAATTCTTGCCTAGACGGGTGGTCCCGGCATCGGGCTCTAAGTTGCCAACCAGCATTTTGATAAGGGTAGACTTACCCGCGCCATTGGGCCCGACAATGCCCAACCGGTCGCCGCGCACGACGCGTAGATCTAGGTTTTTGATGATGTCGCCGAGCCCGTCGAAGCCTTTTGAGATGCCCTTAGCTTCGAAAACAAGTTTACCCGATGTGCCGCCGGTGTCGGCCTGAAGGGCAGCTGTGTCTTTACGGACCAAGGCAGCTTGGCCCTTGCGAGCTTCGCGCATGTCCATCAAACGGCGCAAACGGCCCTCATTGCGGGTTCGTCTAGCAGTCACGCCACGTGCCAGCCAACGGGCCTCATCCTCGAGAGTTTTATCCAGCTTTTCCAGTGCTTTGCGGTCTTGTTCTTCGATGCTTGCCGCCCAAGACTCAAACTTCGAAAAGGGTGCATCTAAGCGCCTTACGACACCATTGCGCAACCATAGGCATGACGTAGAAATGGCAGAAAGAAACGCACGGTCGTGGCTGACCACCAGCAACGCCCCCGAGAATTGCTTCAATCGGCGTTCAAGTTCTTCAATAGCAGCAATGTCGAGGTGGTTTGTCGGCTCATCCAACATCAAAAGGTCGGGGTCTGCGGCTAGTGCCCGTGCTAGTGATGCGCGGCGTGCTTCGCCTCCCGACATCCCCGCCACAGCGCGATCGGGGGATAGGCCAAAGCTGTGAAGCTCGGCTGCGGCAGCGGCCAAGCGTGCGGCCTCATCTCTGTCATGGGGCACGTCTTGTGCCGCCCACTCAAGTAAACTTGTCGCACCGCTAAAGTCGGGTTCTTGAGTCTGGGTTGCTGCATGGGTGCCGCTAGAAACCACCCGTTCTCCAGAATCATACTCAAGCTGGCCCGCCAAAACTGACATAAGGGTCGATTTGCCCGCCCCGTTAGCACCGACAAGGGCAGCCCGCTCACCGCGGCGTAGCGTAAGATCCACGCCAGAAAACACAGGCGCACCGCCGCGTTTCAACGCAATATCTTTGAGTTGGATGACAATATCGCGGCTCATCCGTCGCAAGTGTCTATGCTGCGGGCGAAGGTCAAGGTCGCCAAGCAGATAGGAGCATGGTCACACTGCGAAAGTACTTAGATCGCTCTTGTGCGAAAACACGATTTCGTGTTGCCTGATGGAACTTAAATCGTCAGTCCGAAGGCAATGCTCGTGTTTCTGCGCCACTCAATTCTATCTGCTTCAGCTGTCGCCCTAGCTTTATCCGTCACATTGGTTGCGGGGTGCACCACAACTTCAGCCGCACAAACAACCGAGACGGCAGTCCCTGGGCCTGTTTCTAAGCCCAAGGCCACGCCTAAACCCTTGGCTAAAGGTATGGACAGCCATGGTGCCCTTGATCCATTCCCCTCCACCTATAAGCCATTACCTGGTGTTGCGACGGCGATCGTTGGGGCGACAATCCTGACAGCTGCCGGCCAGGAAATTGAGAATGGCACAATTGTTTTCTCAGACGGAAAGATTGTCGCCGTTGGTAAGGATGTCGTGATCCCTGAAGGGGCGAAGCGCGTTGACGCTCGCGGCAAGTTTGTTACCCCCGGCATTATCGATATTCATTCGCACTTGGGCGTCTATCCAAGTCCCGGCGTGCAAGCCAATTCCGACGGGAATGAAGCAACCGATCCGAACACGGCTGAAGTCTGGGCTGAACATTCGATCTGGCCACAGGACCCCGGTTTTAACCGGGCTCGCGAGGGCGGCATCACCAGTTTGATGGTCCTACCAGGCTCGGCCAATTTGTTTGGCGGTCGCTCGGTGACCCTCAAAAATGTTCCAGCTATCACACAGCAAGGCATGAAGTTTCCCGGTGCGCCACACGGCCTAAAAATGGCATGTGGTGAAAACCCAAAGCGCGTTTACGGTTCGCGCTCACGGTCCCCTTCGACCCGCATGGGCAATATTGCGGTTGCGCGGCGTGCGTGGATTGATGCAGCGGACTATAATCGCAAGTGGAACGACTATCGAGCAAAAGTCGCGGCAGGTGAAGCAGCGGGTGACCCACCTAAGCGCGACTTAAAGCTGGAAACTTTGTCGGCAGCGCTTAACGGCGATATCCTCATTCAAAACCATTGTTATCGCGCCGATGAAATGGCTCTTATGATCGATATGGCTAAAGAGTTTGGTTATAAGATCACAGCATTCCACCATTCGTCAGAGGCTTATAAGCTCGCCCCCGTTTTGAGAGAGGCTGACATTTGCTCAGCGACTTGGGCCGATTGGCAGGGCTTCAAGATGGAAGCCCTCGACGGGATCGCCGAAAATGCCGGTATCTTGCAGGCCCATGGTGCTTGCGCCATCATCCACTCTGATGATGCGACCATGACCCAACATCTTAATCAGGAAGCCGCCTTGGCTATGGGGGCAGCAGCCCGCGCAGGTATTCCTGTGTCCCGCTTGGATGCCATCAAATGGATCACCGCAAACCCAGCTCGCGCTATGGGCATTGGGGCAAAGACTGGGACATTGGAAATTGGCAAAATGGCCGATATTGTCCTTTGGGATCGTGATCCCTTTTCGTCCTATGCACTGGCCCAAACCGTCTATGTTGACGGCGGCATCGCCTATGACCGTAACGACCCGGCCACCCATGCCCGGTCCGACTTTGACCTCGGTCGCCCCAGCTTGGAGCAAAGATAATGAAACCTGTTGCCCTAGCCCTCGCTGTGGCCGTTTTCGCCCCCACACTTGCAAGCGCTGACCCTATCGCGATCATCAATGCAAAGATCGAAACCGTGAGCACCGCCGGCACGCTGGCATCTGGTACTTTGGTTATGGAAAACGGCAAGATTGTCGCTGTTGGCCAATCAGTTGCGATACCCAAAGGCGCACAAATCATCGATGCAAAAGGTGCCGTGGTGACTCCCGGTCTGGTTGCCGCCACCACAAGCTTAGGTATTTCCGAAATTGAACAAGTGCCATCTACTCGTGATGATGGGGCAGGGGGCCAGATTGGTGCTGCATTTAATCCCGCCGCTGGTGTCAATCCCGATGCGCCGACAATTGCGCTGGCACGATTGAATGGGTTGACGCGGGCATTCCTAACCCCGGTTGCCGGCCGCTCTGGAAATGGGGCCCATGCCCACGATGATAGTGGCTTTCAAACTGCAGGTGGGCATGAGCAAGACGACCCGACCTTGTTTGCAGGTCAAAGCATTGGCATCCGTCTTTCTGCTAATGCGCCCGACATGATCTTCAAAACCAATGCTGGTATGGTGTTGGAATTTGGGGAGTCGGCGGCTTCAGCTGCCGGCGGGTCTCGCGGCGCATCTTTGATCATTTTAAAGCGCGTCTTGGCCGATGTGCGCCATTTTGCTGCCAATCGCGCTCTTTACGACAAGGGCGAGGGTCGCGATTTGATGGTCAGCCGCCTTGATCTGGAAGCTTTGGTGCCAGTTGTACAAGGCAAGTCATCTTTGTTGATCCGGGTATCGAGCGCGAACGATATCCGCCAGGTATTGAAGCTCGCTAAGGAGGAAAACCTATCCATCGTTTTGGAGGGGGCTGAAGAAGGCTGGCGCGTAGCGGCTGAATTGGCGGCAGCAAAAGTGCCTGTTATCATCGATACCCAAGCCGCCTTGCCAGCAAGCTTTGAGACACTGGGCACCCATTTGCGTAACGCCCAAATTCTTTATCAAGCGGGCGTTCAAGTCTCCATTATGGGTAGCCGAGATTACAATAATCTGCGGCAAAGCCGGATGAATGCTGGCACCGCCGTCGCGCATGGTCTGCCTTATCAGGCAGCGCTGGCCGCTATCACCTTAAACCCAGCTAAGGTTTGGGGTGCAGAAAAAGAGATTGGCTCGATTGAAGTGGGCAAAGCTGCCGACGTGGTGATCTGGTCTGGCGATCCGTTAGAAGGCCAAAGCTATCCCACGGCCGTCTATATCGCTGGGCAATCCCAGCCTATGACCAGCCGCTCCACCGAACTCGCCGCCCGCTATAAGCCCAGCACAGACGGCATCGCGCGGCCTGCTTATCGGAATTAGGGGTAATTCAAACGGCCCGTGTCACCGCACGGGTCGTGACCCAATTCGGCTGCTAGAGGGCGCTGTACTGGTCGTTGCTGGCCCGGACTTGCCACGCGCCATCTTTGCCGCCTTAGGTTCTTCTTCGAACAATTCAGCCAGCTTGTCGACGATCGCCCCGCCTAATTGCTCGGCATCCACAATCGTTACCGCGCGACGATAATAGCGGGTCACATCGTGACCAATGCCGATAGCGATCAGTTCAACTGGGCTATAATCTTGGATTTTGGCAATCGTGTCGCGCAAATGCCGCTCTAGGTAAGCACCCGAATTGACAGATAATGTGCTGTCGTCGACTGGCGCGCCATCAGAGATCACCATCAGGATGCGGCGCTGTTCGGGCCTGGCGAGCAAGCGATCATGCGCCCATTCTAGGGCTTCGCCGTCGATATTTTCTTTCAGCAGGCCTTCTCGCATCATCAGGCCCAGATTGCGCCGCGCGCGCCGCCACGGCGCATCTGCACTCTTGTAGATGATGTGGCGCAGATCATTCAGGCGCCCGGGATTGGCGGGCTTGCCCGCTTTCATCCAATTGTCGCGCGATTGTCCGCCCTTCCAAGCCTTGGTGGTAAAGCCCAAAATTTCGGTTTTTACGCCACAGCGCTCGAGTGTGCGGGCCAGAATATCGGCGCAGATGGCGGCGATCATAATTGGTCTGCCGCGCATGGAGCCCGAATTATCCAACAATAGCGTCACTACCGTGTCGCGGAAATTGGTGTCATCTTCCATCTTGAAGGTGAGGGGGGCCAAAGGCTCTGTCACTACGCGGGACAGACGGGCCACGTCCAACACGCCTTCTTCTAAATCAAATTGCCAGCTACGGTTTTGCTGCGCCATCAGGCGGCGCTGCAGGCGATTGGCGAGACGTCCTACGACGCCTTGCAATTGGGTCAGCTGCGCGTCGAGATAGCTGCGTAGACGGGCCAATTCTTCCCCGTCGCACAATTCCTCGGCACCAACCGTTTCATCAAAGCTTTTGGTATAGACTTTGTAGACAAAACCATCGCCGTCGCCGGGCTTAAAGTTTGGTCGAACTGGTGTCGTGCCTTCATCGACGTCGCTGTCATCATCATCGGGCGAGTCGCTATCATCAGCCTCGACGCGCACTTGCACATCTTCTTGCTCGCTGCCTTGAGACTCACCGCGCTGGGTATCTTCTTGCTGCTCGCCGCCTTCTTCCTGCTGATCCTCATTTTGGCTAGGATCGGGCGGGGGTTGGTCGGCACCATCAGGCTCTTCGCCATCCTCATCTGATGGATCAGGCTCTGCGCCCAATTCATCGCCCAGATCCAGGTCGCGGATAAGATCGCGGGTGACTTCGGCAAAGGCCTTTTGGTCTGACAGGCGCTCAATCAGGCGGTCAATTGTCTCGCCCGCCTTCGCTTGCACTTCATCGCGCCAAAGATCGGCAATGCCGCGTCCAGATTCAGGTGGCGCAAGCCCTGTCAGTCGCTCGCGCAGCAATAGGCCCAAGGCATCGGCCAAGGGGGCCGTCTGGCGGTCCATCATGCGGGCATAGCCCTTTTTCTCGCAAGTCTCGACCAAAGCCGCCGTAAGGTTTTGAGCAACACCCGGCATGGCCAAAGCGCCAATCGCCTCAATGCGGGCTTTCTCAGCCACTTCATAGAGCGCCCGAGCGCGCGGGCCTTCTGGCATGGCGGCATTGTGGGCGGCTAAATCATGGTGGGCGAGGCGTAGGGCAGCCGCATCAGCATGGCCACGCAACCGCGAGACTTCTTGCTCGCCCAAAGCACGCGCCGGATGGGGCAAGCCAATGCGATTGCCCGATACGCTCGGCCCATCGGCAGAGAAGCTCACCTCCACCTCCTCGGTCCGCGACAGGGCGCGCGCCGTATGCGTAATCACACGTTTAAAAACGTCTTGAGGGGTTTCTTTGCTCGCCATTATTAGACTGACATAAGCCGGAGCCGTGTGCCTGTCACGTCTCTGTGTGCGTTGATTTCAGTGGCGGGCAAATTTGACTCTCATATTGCATTATATTTGCCACCAAATGGGTTTGTGAGCTTCACTCAGGACTTTTTGAGCCTCGCCTTTTTGATGATCGTGCTGATTGTTTATGCCGCCATTCTTGCGATTTTGCTTGCGCGGCGCGCGCGCTGCTTTCGCGCTGTGAGTGCGCGCTGCGAACAGTGGGTGCAAGGCCGCTTATCCGGCTATGGGGTCGTACAGTGTCGAAGCCATGTTTCTATCGGCTAATGGCGTGTTTTCATGTCCGTAGTTGTTAACATGTTGACGTGCCCCCGCGAATTCGATGCACGATAGGTTCGTGCTTTCCCGCTCTCTGACTTTTAGCTAGGGAGGAATGGAAGGCGGCAACGCGAAGTGCGGCGCAGCAAAGACGATCAGATTTAGGGACGTGCAGAAGACACTTATCTCGAAGCAGGGCGCAATTTGTATGTCAGTTTTGGAGACTTGCCGACCGGTTGTAATTGGCCAGACGACGTATCACGACTGGAAGAACAAATGTGATGGTTTGCTTCCGGCAGAGATTAAGCCGCTGTGGTTCATGGAGAAGGAAGATACTAAGGTTTGGAAGTTTGTCGCGGACCTGTCCTTGGAAAAGAAGATGCTTTTGGACGTAATCCGCTAAAGCTATAAGGCTTGATTGAAAGCGTATGTGGGTGGCTGCGGCTTGTCGGGAATGAAGTGTGCTACAGCTGTGGGCTCGTGATGTTGAAATGCGAGGGTTGGCAGCACAATTTCTAGAAAAATTATAGCATTTACAATGGCATGAGTCCTTGTCTCAAGGATAAAACGCCAAAGCAGCGTGTCAAGGCCAAGCTACGAGAAGACCGCAAGGAAATCAGCCAAGCCAGCGAAACAGGGGCCATGGACTTTGTTCTTAATCGGTTGGCAACAAGCCGCAAGTTCATGATCCTGGCGGTTGTTGACACGTTCAAACGCTTCTTGCCCATCATCGACCCAAGGTTCAGCTATCTATAAGAGCACGGTAGTGAGAATTTGGGGCAGTCTTGTTGACAGATCAGCTATCACAAAGCCATTCGCGTCGACCAAGGTTCTGAATTCATTTCCGACAATCTAGACCTATGGACCTCTGACACGTCGATAAACCAACCGACAATGCCTTCATCAAGAGCTTTATGGGCAAGCTCCGCGCTGAATGTTTGAACGCCCACCGGTTCTTGGCCCTTACGGACGCGAAGGAAAAGCTGGAGGTTGACCGCAAATACAACAATGAAGTCAGGTCACATAGCGACATCGGCAACAAAGTCCCGATCTCTTTGGTACAGCACAACGGCAATCCCAGCACGCCAACGTGACTTAGGCCGGGAAACTCTAACTCCCACTGGCCCGAACAATGGGTGCACTTCACGTTTCAGCCGATTACCGAGCGCCCAGTCAACAATCTTGCCTCATTAAGAATTCAGCACGTTGGCCAGTTCCGGTTTCAAATTCTGGTCAATCGCCAATGCAGTTCGCAAAAGCGTTGATTGCCACAAGCAATTCCTCTCTTTCAAGACAAGTCCATTTCGTGTTAAAGTGACTATTAAAGGTCTAGTAACAGGAGTTACCAACTAGACTACGTCGTGGCGCAACAGTGCAATGAATTTCCATGTTGGGCAGCAAATCGCTATAGATCGGTAAATCAGAGCCCAGTAGAGCAGGTGCCCATGCCGTTAGAAATCGGTCACTTATCAGACCTTCAGTTTATGATCCCCATGAACGCGCGACGTATCCTTGAGATAGGTTGTGGCGATGGCACCTTGGGCGCGTCAATAAAGGCAAGAATTCCCAACTCCTTTTATGTAGGTTTGGAGGAGGATCAGGACCTTGCGCTTGTGGCAAAGACGCGTCTGGATAAAGTACTTGATAAAAGTATTGAGCATGATGAACAATTTGAAGCGTTGTTGAAATTAGCAGATCAGGACCCTTTTGATGCAATAGTAATAGGCGTCAGCACCGAATTTTTGTTTAGCCAAAGTGGCCTTCTAAGTAGACTAATCAAATTGGTTTGCGCCAAAGGTGTTTGCGTTGGGTATCTTAAAGACATTAGAAACTGGGAGATATTGAAGCAGAAAGTTGCCGAAAATTCGAACATTGAACATTTGGCGTTAATGGATCAGGCTGAGGTAGAGCGTTTAGCGCAAGAGACTGTATTGCAGAGCTTTACTGGTGCGGGGTGGACTGTCCTGGAGAGCAAGCCACTGATTGTTTCGAAAGTCCAAGCTACCGAAGCGGTAAACCTTGCTGAGATGCACAACCAAGGCAAATCACCAAGTTCTGAAGGCGTTGTACAAAACGGGTCCGCGCTTGGTTGGGTGGTCTCAGCGTCGAATGGTGCGCCGGACACACCGATTTACATTGCGGCTCTTGCTATTCAGAAAGTTGCAGGGGTCAACGAAGCCCGGGTCGACTACCCTCTGACCGCTTTGAAATCGCTGCCTAATGTGAAGGCGGTTTGGGGGCAGGGTTCACTAACTATTCCAAAGGACTTTAAGCCGGGTGTGCTCATCTTGCATCGGCAATTCTTGAACAGCTTAGCCGTAGCTCGTCACATCGAACGTCTTATAGATGCGGGCTGGGTGATTGTTTCAGAGATTGATGATGATCCGGGTCATTGGCGTGGCTATGTCGATAGCAACTTTATCGCGTTTCGGGGTGTTCACGCTGTTTCAGTGAGTACGCAAAGATTGGCGGCAAGAATGCGTTCGTTAAACCCGAATACAAAAGTGTTCGAGAATGCAATTTTTGAGTTGCCCAAGATTTCCAAAAAGCCAACAATGAAAGAGGGGCGGCTCCGCATATTTTTCGGTGCATTGAACCGAATGGCGGATTGGAGTGAAATCAAAGCGGGTTTGATTCCTGCCCTTTCCGAATTGCGAAACGAGATAGAATTCATTGTAGTGCACGATAAGGACATCTATAATGATCTGCCGGAGTTTGTGCGTAAGGAATTCCATCCAACTTTGCCACCCGCAGACTATTTGGAAGTACTCTCCAGCTGTGACCTTTCACTGCTGCCATTACGTGATACGCCATTTAATCATCTGAAATCAGATCTGAAATTGATAGAGAGTTGTGCTTGCGGTGTCGTGCCGATCTTCTCTGAAGTCGTCTATGCTGACACACCCAATGCGGCGAACTTGGGTGTGATGATGCGCCAGCGAGAAAATTGGGGTGATGCACTAATTGAACTGGTCAGGAATCCACAAAGGATTGCAGACTTCAGAAACTCAGGTCTTACCTATGTCACCACACAGCGTATGCATAGTCACAGCTTAGGTCACAGGCTTGAATGGCTTCAAGGCCTAATTGCCAACAAGGGTCGCCTAGAGGAGGAGCGACGCGAACGCTTGCGCTCAATGGGCTTATCCAGCCTAGAAGTGCATGAGAGCAAAGGGTGATTTCTAACCTAAACCGACAAATTTGGACCATGGTAAGGTCGAGTTTTCTGATTGACTGACCTCTTGCTAGATCAACCGAATGGGAAGGATTTTAGAATCTATAGGAGTTAGGCTTACCCTGGACGAAGATGTTGGAGTTTTCAGCAATTTGGGTTTATGAAGTTCACGTTTCGGTGACGTGCACTGCGTGAATTATCCTTAGTGCCTGTCTCGTCAGCTTGGTTTTTATAGTGTGCCATGATAGGCCCCATTAAGTTCTGTAATCACAGGCTTTTATGCTTCACGGTTAAATCGCGTGTTTAAACTCACTCAGTTTGGGAGAAAATCCAATGACATTTAGGAAAGTTGCACTGGTTGCATTCATCTCGGCTGCGTCCTTTTTGTCAGCCTGTACTTCTACAATCAAGGCTACCGAGTATCGTGCAAGCGAAGTTGGTGAGGTTATACGCGCTGAACCAGCCACGGTGTTGTCGCAGCGGTATGTGAAGATAAAAGGTTTGTCTACAGGTGGTGCCCGTTCGTCTCGCAGAAACGGTATCAACTATATAATCAAGATTGATCGCACTGGTGAGACACTGTCCGTCACCCAAAGCTCAGATGTTGTCATTCCAGCAGGTTCACCAGCTTGGGTAGAGTTTGGCGATCGGATTAGGATTGCCCCGCGCAACTAGGGCGGGACAGCTAAAGTGTAGGACAATGGATCACAGGGCTGTCATCTTGGCTGCTGCAATGGCTGCCGTCATTTTGTCGCCGTGGGAAGTTCGTGCGCAGTCCGTTGTTGAAGCTGTGCGGATGGGCCTAGACAACAGCTATATTCTGCAAGCTGAACGCGAACGACATAATGCCTTGATTGAGGGGCAGGTCCAAGTCAGAAATCTTCGGCGGCCAAATATTCAGCTTGAAGCCACCTCCAACATCCGGCAACGCGCTTCGTTGAATGCTGGGGCCTATATTCGCGACACATCCGAGCCAGGTTCGTTGTCCCTAAGTGCTGTACAGCCTCTGGTTTTGGGTGGTCGTTATCAAGCAGCCATGCGGGAAGCTGACTTAAGGGTCGCCCAATCTGTGGCACGCATTCGCGGTCGCGAACTTTCGGTCGTTCGCGAAATCATTGAAGCTTATGCTGATGTAAGGCGCGACTATCAAGTCTCGGAGATTAGAGCCGAAGGCGTAGCTTGGCTAACAGATCAATTGGCAGGCACAAGAGCGCGACAAAAAGAGGGCTTGGTTGGACTCACAGAGGTTTCTCAAGTGGAAACCCGCCTCGCCAGCGCAAGACGCTTGGCTACAAATGCGCAGGCTCGGCTTCAGAGCAGCTGGGCAATACTTGAACGTCGAATGGGCGCAAGGCCCGCTGGTTTGACCGAAGATGAAATACATCCTGATGATCTTCCAGACACTTTGCTAGAAGCCATTGATCTGGCGATAGCTAACAGCAATGTGCTTAAGGCATCTCGGTTTGACGAGGACATTGCTCGAGCGGCCGCACGCAGGATTCAAGCGGAAAATGGACCTAGGGTAAATTTACAGGCTAGTGTTTCTGGCAGGAGCGATACCAGTTTCAATGGTGATCGTGACTACGATGCCCAAATTGGTGTGAGGTTTGTCATGCCACTTTGGAGCGGCGGTCAACCGCAATCACGTGCACGGGCGGCTTTGGCTGAATCCAATGCGGCTCGTTTCGAAGCGATCGCCGATGAACGGCTTTTGACGGAACAAGTTACAACAGCTTGGGCTAGGCTAAACGCGGCACGCAATTCAAAAGCGATTGCGGAGGAACTGGTCCGGGCCGCCCAAGTCGCGCGTCGAGGGGCAGAATTAGAATTTGATATAGGTCTCCGTAGTATCATCGAAGTGCTCAATCAAGAACAAGAGTTGCAAGAGGCCCGGGTTGGCTTTGAAAGTGCAAAAGCCGAGCTCATGGCTGCACAAGCCGCATTGTCTGCCCTGATCGGCCTTGATCCCACGGGTGTCATTAATGAAAGGACGCAGTTCGACCCTTCGAAAATGGCGATTTCTTACGCCACTGCGACACCGGGCAAGCTCGCTGTTTGGGAACGTCCATTGGTCACTGTTTTTGAAGTCGTGGACGATGCACAATTGGACACCAGGTCAACAATAAACACCTTGAAGCGTTCAATATTTGGCCCGGAATTGTAATGGCGCTAGGCTATGCTTTGTAGGGCCCTGGCAAAGGTTGGCGCAATAGACTTCTTTCAGGCTATTCAGGATTATCGGGACAAAGACACCGAGGTCCGAATATTTAAGCTATGCAGAGCATGTTACCTAACCCAGCATAGGATCGGTTAACTCGGAAAACCCCAGTTTACCAGAGGCCGAAAAAGCGGCAGGAGCTCAGCTAAACGGGCAGCCTAGAATTTGGCCATTATCGCTTGAGTTTCAGAAAATGCGGAAAGTATTGCGTCGCGTTGCTTATCAGTTACTTCAGAGCGATTAACCAGAACGCGCTTTGAATATTCAGACTTTTCAGATGCCTGAAGTGTAAAGTCTTCGATTCCCCTTTGTTTGAGCAGAGCCGGCAGCTCTGTCGCAAGGGTTTCGTAGCGCAAAATCTGATCCACAACGACCTTTCGATTGCCGCGAACAGTTTCGGTATATTTGTCTATATCGAGGGGAAAGTTCCCATTCTCAACATATTCATCCCAACTCAGGCGATATTCTCCGTCTGGGTTGTGAAAGGAGGAATTTCGAAGCATGTGATAATGGCTAAGACACTTGGTGATTGGATCGCGTTCGACACAAAACTTGAACATCTGAGCAAATCTCGCTTCTCCGATTAAATCTCGAATTTCAAGTGCGCTCATATGATTGTAAAAAACACCCGCATCGGTTTGAAAGTTTCTTGCTATATGGTGCTTTGGCTCCGGATAAACGGGGGTAACAATGGCACCTACTTCTAATCGAGCGCCCAGATCAACTTCAATGCTGCTGCCAGCGGTCTTCTGGGTCTTCACGAAGACAAGATTATATTTGAAGCTTACAAGTGCCATATTTGTAGTTTACCAATGAAAGCGCCGGTCTAAACCGCACCAAGTCTGCCGAAAGCTGATTGATCTTTGTTACGCTGACTGTTTCGGGGGCGCAAGGCTGGCACAGTTGCTCGCACTAGTGGTCTTCCACACATCCCTAGCTCAGAGTCATATAGTGGTGACCCAGCCCCCTGATCCGGGCCATTTATAAGTAGAGTCTGTTCGCCTTTCTTTCTGGTTTGTGGTTGGTGGTCAAGGCCCGCTGAGTGGAGCCTTTGCGGAGCTCAGGCGAAGCGGGCCTGGATCGTTTGGCGCTTTGCTGTTGGTGGTTGCGCGCGAAGACTGCTGGTGCGAGTCCGCCGAGCGATGTGTGCGGGCGCTGTTGGTTATAATCGAGCGCCCATGCCGTCAGCGCAGCCCGTGCTTCAGTCAACGATGAGAACAGCTCCTCGTTGAGGCATTCATCCCGCAAGCGACCATTGAAGCTCTTGACAAAGGCGTTCTGCGTTGGCTTTCCGGGGGCGATACAGTGCCACTCGATATGTTGGTCCTGCGCCCATTTGAAAATGGCATGACTTGTCACTTCTGTCCCGTTGTCACTGACGATAGTCTTGGGTTTGCCGCGTCTGGCGATGATCGCATCAAGCTCTCGTGCCAGCCGGTGACCTGAGATCGAAAAGTCCGCCACGACTGCCAACGCCTCGCGGGTGAAGTCGTCAACCACACACAGGATGCGGAAGCGGCGACCACCTGTCAGGCTGTCGGATACGAAATCTAAGCTCCAGCGCTCGTGCGGCGCTAATGGCATCGTCATCGGTCTACGGGTCCCAAGCGCGCGTTTGCGGCCTTTGCGTCTACGTACAGCAAGCTTTTCCTCTCTATAGATCCGATAGAGCTTCTTGTGATTGGCATGGTGGTCCTCACGCGCCAGCAAAATGCCAAGGCGTCGATAGCCAAACCGACGGCGCTCGCCAGCAAGCGCGCGCAATCGCTCTCGCAGGGCCTCGTCACCACCAGTCTTCTTTTCATACTGAAACGTGGAGCGATCCAGTCCAGCCAGGCTGCACGCCCGACGTTCGCTGACGTCATGGTCCCTTATCGCCTGAACCACAGCGCGGCGCTTCACATCGGGCGTTAGTAGTTTTTTGTTGCCATGTCCTTGAGCACAGCGACATCCAGCCTCGTCTCGGCCAGAAGCCGCTTCAGACGCGCATTCTCCAACTCGAGCGCTTTGAGCTTCTGCGCGTCCGAAACGCTCATCCCGCCGAATTTGGCTTTGTACTTTTAGAAAGTCGCATCTGAGATCCCGTGCTTGCGACATATCTCCGACGTCGACACACCACTCTCGTGCTCCTTGATCATCCCAATGATCTGCTGCTCGGTAAATCTGCTCTTGCGCATCTGTCATCCTCTCGTTCGAGGACTCTACAAATTCTTGGCCGGATTTTAAGGGGCTGGGTCAGAATATCCAAACGTCCTAGCCGACAAAGATGTATCTCCAGCTTTAAGATTTCCTGCTGTTTGGTTCTTGAGTTCAGTGCATAATCACCTTTAGCACATCACGCTTTTGCTTGGCCAATACCAAGAAAATTATGCTCATCGCTTAATCGGTTGCTTCTCGTGTCGCTGGCTCATGCGCCATGGCTTCACGCTGAGTTGTGGTTACTGACAGCCGAACAAACGTGGCTCGGGTCAGGTCAATTATAATTTTTTCTTGCAAAACAAAACAAAAAAGGGCCACCCGGCAGGTGGCCCTTTCTGTCTGAAACAGACGTTGAAACCGCTTAAGCTGCCTTCTTCGCTGCTTCGCCGCTGAAGCGGCCATAGAAGGTTTCGCCGTTTTTCGCCATGTCTTTCAAGAGCTTGTTTGGCTTAAAGCGGGGGCCGTATTTCTTGGCCAGACGCTCTGCTTCGGCAACGAAATTGGCGATGCCGATGCCGTCCATGAAGCTGACGGTGCCGCCCGTGTAAGGCGCAAAGCCCCAGCCGAGGATGGAGCCGATGTCGGCGTCGCGTGGGTCAGTTATGACGCCTTCTTCAAAGCAACGCGCGGTTTCTAGGGCCTGACGATAGAGAAGGCGGTTCTTATATTCCTTCACCATGGCAGGATCGGCTTCATGTACTTTGGTTGCCACGACCGAGGTCAGGCCCGGCCAAATCGCCTTGGTGCCGTCTTCCTTATAATCATAGAAGCCCTTCTTGTTTTTGCGACCAAAGCGGCCAAGGCCTTCCACCATTTCTTCGATGATCAATTGGCTGGGCGTCGCCACCCATTTGTTGCCAAGGTCCTTCTTAGTTTGTTGGCCGACCTTATAGGCAAGGTCGAGTGCGACTTCATCGGCCATCGACAAAGGCGGAACCGGCATACCGGTCATGCGGCCCACGTTTTCAATGATGGCTGGCTTAATGCCTTCGGCCAACATTTCTTGGCCTTCTTGCACATAGGTACCAAAGCAACGGCTGGTGTAGAAGCCACGGCTGTCATTGACCACGATCGGGGTCTTTTTGATCTTCAAGACATAATCGACCGCCTTGGCCAAGGTTTCCTGGGTGGTCTTTTTACCCATGATGATTTCAACCAGACCCATTTTGTCCACAGGACTAAAGAAGTGGACACCAATAAAATTCTTGGGCCGCTTGGACGCGGTAGCCAAACCTGTGATCGGCAGGGTCGAGGTGTTGGAACCAAACACCGCATTGGGGCCCATCATGGCTTCAGCCTTCTGGGTCACGTCGGCTTTGATTTCGCGGTTTTCAAATACGGCTTCGATGACCAAGTCCGAATGCTTGACGTGTGCATAGTCGGTGGTCGGCGTGATGAGAGCCAAGACGGCATCGGCTTTCTCTTGGGTCATTTTGCCGCGAGCGACCGCCTTGTCGAGCAATTTTTTGGAATAATCCTTGCCCTTTTCAGCCGCCTCTTGGCTTTGGTCGATCAGCACGGTCTCAATGCCAGCCATAGCCTGCACATAGGCCACGCCTGCGCCCATCATGCCGGCACCCAGAACGGAGACCTTTTTGATCTCATACTTGTCAAAGCCTTGTGGGCGGTTTGCACCCTTGGCCAAGGCTTGGGTCGACAAGAAGAGCGAGCGCACCATCGCTTTCGCAGATGGGCTGGCCATATTCTTCAAGAAGTAGCGCGTCTCAATGCGCAAGGCTGCATCCATTGGCACTTGAATGCCCTCGAATACGGCGCTCATGATCGCCTTTTGGGCGGGATAATTGCTGTAGGTGGTCTTCGACAACATCGCATTGCCGCCGACAAAGGCCATGCCACCGCCGGGAGAGTATGGGCCGTCCTTTACGCGGTAGCCTTTAACGTCCCAAGGCGCGACGGCCGTTGGATTGGCTAGCACCCAAGCCTTCGCTGCAGCGACGGTTTCACCCGCTGGCACAACTGCGCCCACAACGCCTTTTTTTAAGGCCTCTTGTGGGTTCATGCTGGCACCTTGCAACAGATGCGGCATGGCATTCATCACGCCGATCAGGCGGGGCAGGCGCTGGGTACCACCAGCACCGGGCAGAAGGCCGACCTTAGCTTCTGGCAAGCCGAATTGGATCTTAGGATTGTCGGCCGCTACCCGGTAATGGCAAGCCAGCGCGATTTCGAGACCGCCGCCGAGTGCCAAGCCTTCCAGTGCACAAGCAACTGGCTTGCCGCAGGTTTCCAGCGCACGCAGCGAACGGTTTAAGCCGAAGCCTTGCTCAAACGACTTTTTCAGCTTCTCATCTTCAGACAGCTTCTTGTCGGCATCCATGCTGCCGCCACCGATTTCGCCAAGGTCAGCGCCAGCGCAGAAGCCATTGTCTTTACCGGAATAAAGCACGGCACCTTTGATCGCGGCATTGCCTTTGATCTCAGCGACCAATTCGCCCATTTCCTTCATCACGCCACCGGTGATGGTGTTCATGGTCTTGCCGGGAACGTCGAACGCGATGTGCAACACGCCATCGGCATCGAGGTTGGTTTTGAAATTTTCCATAAGACTATCTCCAAAATTCAGGGTCTTGGCCTCGCCATGGGGGCAGGCGGTAGGCCAGCAAGCGGGCAGCGATGCTGCCCGCGTCACAAGTCAGGTGGGTCTTAAACCCGCTGGATAATGGTGGCCGTGCCCATGCCTGCACCGACGCACAGGGTGATCAGGGCAGTTTCCTTGCCGGTGCGCTCAAGCTCATCCAGCACGGTCCCAAGGATCATGCCGCCGGTCGCACCCAATGGGTGACCCATGGCGATGGCCCCGCCGCACACATTGATCTTGTCATGTGGGATGTTGAGGGCCTGCATGAAGCGCAAAACAACCGAGGCAAAGGCTTCATTGAGTTCATAAAGGTCAACATCTTCTGGTTTCATGCCAGCTTTTGCCAGTGCCTTACGGGCCACAAATTCTGGGCCGGTCAACATGATCGAGGGCTCTGAGCCGATAGAGGCCATCGCAACGATCTTGGCACGTGGTTTCATACCAGTGGCCTTGGCCATCTTCTTATTGCCGATCAAAACAGCCGAAGCGCCGTCAACGATGCCAGAGCTGTTGCCAGCATGATGCACGTGATTGATGGCTTCCAATTCTGGATAGCGCTGTTGGATGATGGCATCAAAGCCTGGCATCATGGTGCCTTGGGCGATGAAGCTGGCGTCCAGCGACGCGAGGCTTTGCATGGTGGTGTCTGGGCGCATGTGCTCGTCATGGGCCAAGATGATGGCACCCATTTGGTCTTTTACCGGCACGATGGAGTTGGCAAAGCGGCCTTCTTTCCAAGCGGTTGCCGCGCGCTTTTGGCTTTCAACCGCATAGGCGTCGACGTCATCGCGCGAGAAGCCATATTTCGTCGCAATCGTGTCCGCACCAATGCCTTGTGGGGCGAAGTAGGACTTGATCGCGATGGAGGGGTCCGAGGCCCAAGCGCCACCGTCAGAGCCCATAGGCACGCGGCTCATGCTTTCAACACCGCCGCCAATGGCCATATCGGCTTCACCGGAGATGACTTTTGCGGCTGCCATGTTGCAGGCTTCTAGGCCCGACGCGCAGAAGCGGTTGATCTGCACGCCAGCGGTGGTTTCCGCATAGTCAGCGTTCAGCACGGCGATCCGGGCAATGTCGCTGCCTTGCTCACCTACAGGGCTTACGCAGCCCAGAACGACGTCATCGACTTTAGAGGTGTCCAGATTGTTGCGGTCACGAATGGCCTGCAAGGCTTGGGTCGCAAGGCTTAAAGCCGTCACTTCATGCAACGACCCGGTATTGCGACCTTTACCCCGAGGGGTGCGGACTGCGTCATAGATAAATGCTTCGGCCATTGTGGCGCTCCCTTTGTTATACGTCTGCTTTAATCTGCAAGGGCGTGATCGCCAAGGCAGAAGTGGCTTTGGCGGAGATTTTTCCCCGACAATCGAAGAGGTCGGCTTCAGCGAACATGACGCTGGGACCTTTGTTTGTTATGCGTGCGGCGACCTCGATCTTGCCGACCCGGACCGGGCGGAGATAGTGGACGTGCAAATCGATCGTGCTGGCAAAGCTCTTGGGTGCGACTTTCAACATCCCCATCATGCCCATCACGTCATCCAGCATGGCAGACAAAAACCCGCCCTGAATATAGCCTGTTGGATTGGCAAATTCTGGCTTGCCGGCAAACTCCACCCGCGCGGTGCCTGCCTTCACATCCATCTCAATCAGCTGAAACCCCAAAGTCTGTGAGCTTTGAGAAGGCTGCTTCATGCCAATGTCGAGGAAGGTTTGGGCGTGGTTACTCATGCTGCCACCCTTACCGGGCAGGCCAAAGAATTGCCAATATAGCAAGCCTTGTGGGCTTTGTGATGCAAGAGATCGACGTCCGCTGCACCGGGGACATTATCGCCACCCCAGCTGATTTTTGGATTGAGCACTACTTCGACAAAGCGCTCCACGCCCGCGTCATCCTTGCCCAACGTGCCGACGGGGGCATCCTGATAGCTGTCGACGATGAAGCCTGCTTGTTTGGCAAAGGCCAAAAAGAACATCATGTGGCAGCTGGCCGTCGCCGCGACTACCATTTCCTCAGGGTCCGCGGCAGGCACTATATTAGAGGGAAGGGGCAAAGCAGTGGTAACCGCCAAGCCTACGCCGCCATCAAAGCTTGCTTGATGCGTGCGCGCGTATTTGCCGTCGGTAAAGACAGCGTCGCCGCGTTCCCAAAGGATACTGGCGGTGTGGTTACTCACGCCTTGGCCCCGTCCAGCAACAACTGGACTTCATAGGCCATCAGGCCAGTCGTCAATTGCTCAAACAAATAGGCCCGGTGTTCAGGGACGCTATCGGCCTGCATATCCTCAATCGTTTCTTGAAAGCTCTCGACTGCCAGTTGATTGATTTCGTCTTCGGTAGCGGCATGCGCCAAAGCCAAGCGGACCGAAAGCGCGCGCAGATTTTCATCACTCGGCACTGGGTTGGCTTCGATCAGCGCGAGTGCATCGGCAATGGCAGAATTGAGGGGGTCGTTCACAAGGTCCTCGCAATCAAAACTTTCATGACCTCATTAGCCCCGCCATAGATGCGTTGAACACGACTATCGCGCCACATGCGGGCGATGGGCATTTCATTCATATAGCCCCAGCCTCCATGCAATTGCAGGCATTCGTCCATTACTTCGTTCTCAACGTCCGAGACCCAATATTTGGCCATGCTGGCGGTGGCGGGGTCGAGCTTGCCTTCCATCAGCAATTCGACGCAGCGATCACAGAAAGCGCGCGCCACGGTTGCTTTTGTTTTGCATTCGGCCAGTTTGAACTGGGTGTTCTGGAAGTCCATGATCGACTTGCCAAAGGCCTTACGCTCTTTGACATAAGCGATGGTCTCGGTCAGCGCGCGCTCCATGCTGGCAACGCCTTGAATGCCGATTTGCAGGCGCTCGCTGGCTAATTGCTCCATCAATTGGATAAACCCCATGCCCTCAACGGGGCCCAAAAGATTAGATGTTGGCACGCGGACGTCGTCAAAGAAAAGCTCAGATGTATCTTGTGCATCTTGGCCGACTTTGTCCAAGTTGCGACCGCGGCGGAAGCCTTCGACTTCCTTGGTTTCAACCACGATCAAGCTTGTGCCCTTTGCCCCTTGGGTTGGGTCAGTCTTGGCCACCACGATGATCAAATCGGCAGTCGCGCCGTTGGTGATGAAGGTCTTGGAGCCATTGATCACATAATGATTGCCGCTTTTCACGGCAGTGGTCTTGATGCCTTGCAAGTCAGAGCCGGCACCGGGTTCAGTCATGGCAATCGCACCGACCAACTCGCCCGAGGCCATTTTCGGTAGCCATTTTTGCTTCTGCTCTTGGCTGCCATAATGCTTGAGATAAGGCGCTATAATGGCATTGTGCAAAGGCAGGCCAAAGCCATCAATTCCCATTGTACCCATCACATCCATGATCACGGCTTCATGGCGAAAATCGCCACCACCGCCGCCAAATTCTTCGGGCATCGAGACGCAAAGCAATCCCGCCTGACCGGCCTTTGTCCACATGTCGCGGTCCACAATGCCATTCTCACGCCATTTCGCGCAGACCTCTGGAGGTGCTTCCTTGGTAAAGAAGCCACGCACGGAATCTTCGAACATCGTGAGTTCTTCACTATCGCGCCAAACGGCTTTCGGCATGGTGATGGCTGTCATGGTGTTTCCCTTTTTTTGTTTTGCTTAGTCCTTGAGGCTTTTCCCCCAAAAGGGGCCGGTTGCCCCTCAGAACTCCTCAGCGCTAAGCGCCATCACCGGACCAGCACCGGTCTTGACCTTGGCCAAGTGTCCGGCAATCTCTGGCAAGATACGGTCAACGAAATAGCGCCCAGTTTTGATCTTGGTGTCATAGAAAGGCTCGGTACCCGCCTTGGCGTAAGCAGCCTTGGCCATCAGCGCCCACATATAGGAAAGGCCTGTTAGGCCAAACACATGCAGATAATCGTGGCTGGATGCCCCGGCATTGTCAAAATTGCTCATGCCATTGGCCATCAGCCACATGGTGGCGTCTTGCAATTGTGCGCGGGCGGAAGCCAAGCCAGCGATAAAGGGAGCAAGGTCGGCGTCACCTTCATGCTCAGCGACAAAGGCGTCAATCTCAGCAAAGAAGGTTTGGATCGCGCGACCGCCGTTGGCGGCAAGCTTGCGACCGACGAGGTCGAGCGCTTGGACGCCATTGGTGCCTTCATAAATCATGGCGATTTTGCTGTCGCGCAGGAATTGGCTGGCTTGATAATGCTCAGTAAAGCCCGAGCCGCCATGCACTTGCAAAGCGTCGGAAGCATTTTTGTGACCCTTGTCTGTCAGATAGGCTTTTAGGACGGGGGTCAGAAGGCTCATGTAATCGCCGGCTTTTTGGCGGACAGCTTCATCGGGGCTCTTGTGCAAGAGGTCGCCGTAAAGTGCGGTCCAGTACAAGAAGGCGCGACCGCCTTCGGTATGCGCCTTAATGTCCATCAACATGCGACGCACATCGGGGTGCACCAAAATATTGTCGGCTGGCTGGTCAGGCTCTTTCGGGCCGGTCAGGCTGCGGCCTTGGCGACGATCCTTGGCAAAGGCCAGCGCCGCTTGATAGGCAGATTCGCCAATGGCCATGCCTTGTAGGCCAACGCCGATGCGAGCCTCATTCATCATGACGAACATGATGGACAGGCCTTTATTGGGCTCACCAATCAGATAGCCGGTGGCTTCTTCATATTGCATCACGCAGGTGGCATTGCCGTGGATGCCCATTTTTTCTTCAAGACCAACGCAAGATACAGTGTTGCGCTCACCCAAGCTGCCATCGGCACGGACGATGAACTTCGGTACGATGAAGAGCGAGATGCCCTTGACGCCTGCTGGTGCGCCTTCAAGGCGGGCGAGAACCAAGTGGATATGGTTGGCGGTCATCGAATGTTCGCCGCCCGAGATCCAGATTTTTTGGCCCGAAATCTTGTAAGTGCCATCGGCTTGGGGAACGGCTTTTGTGCGTAAGAGGCCCAAGTCCGTGCCGCAATGAGGCTCGGTCAAATTCATTGTGCCAGCCCATTCGCCGCTGGCGAGCTTTGGCAAATAGAGGTCCTTTTGCTCGTCTGTGCCACCTTCATGGATCGCTGAATAGCAACCGTGGGTCAGGCCTGGATACATGCCAAACGCCATGTTGGCTGACGAGGTCATCTCGCTATAGGCCAGATTGACCACATGAGGCAGGCCTTGGCCGCCATAATTGGGGTCCGCGCTTAACAGCGGCCAGCCAGCTTCAACCAGTGCATGATAAGCTTCAGTGAAGCCTTCTGGCACAGTGACTGTATTGTCCGGGTTCAACTTACAGCCTTGCTTGTCGCCGACCGAATTCAGCGGCGCCAGAACGTTCTCGCAGAATTTTGCGCCCTCCTCGAGGATTTGGTCGCGCACATCTTTGGGCGCATCTGCAAAACCTTCTAGGTTTGAGAAACGGTCGATCTCTAACACATCATCAAATAGAAACTTCATGTCGCGAATTGGTGCTTGATAACCCATAATTTGTCTCCCTTGTTGACCGTTAGCGGCTGGGGGGTGCAGCAAACCCATCCAGCCGCAGGCCAAAGCTTTTTATTGTCGCATTGTCTTGCGTGTGGGGGCCCTGAGCAGGCCTTGCCTTAGCTTTTTTTAAGACGCTTTTTCGTTGAGATAGGAGATATCTTCGCCATCGAGACGGGCGCGCGCGACCGCATCGTAAGCCGAAGCTCCAGCCACAGCTAGATCCGCCGGAGCCTTCGCCAATTGCTCATTGAGCCATTGAACGCCATTTTCCAAGGTCTCGATCGACCCGACGATGTCTTCACGTTGGCGCTTCAACAGTTCGATTTGCTTGATGTACTTGTCATGCGTGCGTTGCATTTGGGTGCGCTGATTATCGCCCAGATCATAGAGGTCGATCATCTCACGGATTTCAGAAAGCGAAAAACCGACTCGCTTGCCGCGCAAAATCAGCTTTAGGCGGGCGCGGTCACGCACCGAATAATGCCTATTAAGACCATCCCGTGCCGGACTGAGTAGCCCTTTGTCTTCATAGAAGCGCAAGGCGCGGGCTGTGGCACCAAATTCACGCGATAACTCGCCAATCGTCCAAACCCTATTTTTCTCGGTTTGATCAGACATAAAAGACCTCCAGAGGTGACCTTGTAAACGCGTTTGGCTTACGTTTACGCACACGTCAAGTAAAATCTTGGTGTTACCGGCCCGACGGGATTGGGGAATTGCCTGAATTGCTACCCCGTTTGGGACGAACCCGCGTGCGTTCTCCTTTGAACTCAGTTTTGTTGCGACACCGGAATGAAAATGGTTCGTCGCAAGCCCGGCCTTTGTGAAGAGGTGTCGGCCCATGGCGTGCGTCGGGGCAATTATATCCACATGGTCCCGCCGGGCCCAGTATCTGGTTGTCGGCGTTAGGACTGGCTTCAAGCAGTCAAACCCGCTAACAACACCTCATGCTAGATGAACAAGATCAGGCGCGAGACGCCTATTGGATGGCACGTGCTTTGGACCTTGCTAAGCAGGCGGCCGGATTGGGCGAAGCCCCGATTGGTGCTCTAGTCGTTGATAGCAAAACCCAGACACTGGTCGCAGAAGCACACAATGAGCCGATCACCTTGCATGACCCGTCCGGTCATGCCGAGATACTGGCCATAAGGCGGGCAGGGATTGCCCTGTCCAATTATCGATTAGCGCCTGAATTGACGCTGTATGTGACGTTAGAGCCTTGTACCATGTGCGCAGGTGCCATCAGTCATGCCCGCATCGCCCGCTTGGTCTATGGCGCTAGCGACGCTAAAGGCGGGGCTGTCGAGCATGGTGTACGTTTTTTTGAGCAAAAGACCTGCCATTGGCGGCCAAAAGTGACGTCCGGTATCTTGGCGGAGCCTTGTGCAGACACTTTACGCACCTTCTTCCGTGCGCGGCGCTGATACGGCCCTTCTTATTCGTATGGGGAATCACTAGATAGTCGGACCCAAGGAGCCATTTATGTCAGAAATTCGCCACGCCCCCGTTCTTATCATTGGTTCTGGGCCTGCCGGCTATACAGCCGCTATTTATGCTGCCCGTGCCATGCGCCAGCCTGTGCTGGTCGAAGGACCGCAACCCGGCGGGCAGTTGACCATCACAACAGAAGTTGAAAACTACCCCGGCTTTGCAGATGTCATCCAAGGGCCCTGGCTGATGGAGCAAATGCGCGCCCAAGCAGAACATGTCGGCACGCAAATCATTTCTGACTGGATCATGGAAGTCGATCTGACGAGCCGGCCGTTCAAGGCAATCGGCGATGGTGGCCAAGTCTATACAGGCGATACCTTGATCATCGCCACCGGCGCGCAAGCCAAATGGCTAGGCCTGCCCGAAGAGCAAGGCCTATGCGGCTTTGGCGTGTCGGCTTGCGCCACTTGCGACGGTTTCTTCTATCGCGGGAAAGAAGTTGTTGTGATCGGCGGCGGCAACACCGCTGTCGAAGAGGCCCTGTTTTTGACCAATTTCGCCAGCAAAGTGACATTGGTACATCGACGCGACGAATTGCGAGCTGAGCGTATCTTGCAGGACCGCCTGTTCGCCCATCCAAAAGTCGAAGTGGTTTGGGATAGCGCGGTGGAAGAAATCCTATCGGACCCCGAGCCTAAATCGGTAACGGGTGTGCGTCTAAAGAATTTGAAGACCGGCGCGCTCACAAACCTTTCTGCCCATGGTGTGTTTGTTGCGATTGGTCACAAGCCCGCGACGGATTTGTTCATCGGCAAAGTCGCAATGCGCGATAATGGCTACATCATTGTTGAGTCAGGCACCACACGCACCAATGTGGCTGGCGTATTTGCGGCAGGCGATGTGGCGGATGAAACCTATCGCCAGGCTGTTACAGCGGCGGGGCTTGGCTGTATGGCTGCCTTGGAGGCGGAGCGCTTCTTAGCAGAGCACGGCCAAGAGGCTGTAACCACAGCTTAGGTTTAGCCGCGGTAGGAAAAGCGCCTTCTAGCGCAAGGGCTATCACGGCCTTGTGAAGGAATGCTATGCGCTAATCACGCCCCTGTGCCTTGCGCCTCGAGGCCAGCGCCCCATATGCAGCACACAACCGCAATCCGGGCCCCTCTGGCGATCAAGGCGTTGATCGTGATGTCGGATTGATTGTTCTCGCGGAAGACGCAGCCAAGATGAGGGGACCGGGGCCAATGGATGCCTTGCCTTTTTTAACCGCCGTTTACGCGGGCCAGCCGATTTGGCTATGGCTCGCCTTTTTGTCGTTCATCGGTTTCTTGTTGTGGCTTGACCTGGGGGTCATCAACAATAAGGACGGGGTGGTCTCGGCATCAAAGTCTGCCAAAATGTGGGCGGCTTTTGCCAGCCTTGCTATCGCGTTCGGTGCCTATGTCTACTTCATATACGAGCCCGATCCGAAATATTACAACAGCCCAGATAATCTGAATCAGCAAGCGGTGATCCAGTACTTCACCGGCTACTTACTGGAAACGGCACTGGCTTTTGACAATATTTTCGTCATCGGCATGATTTTCACATTCTTTGCTGTGCCACGCGAATATCAGCACCGCGTGCTGTTCTGGGGTATTATTGGCGCGATTGTATTCCGTGCGATTTTCATCAGCTTGGGCTCTGCCGTGGTGAATGAATTCACTTGGGTGCTCTATATCTTCGCGGCCTTCTTGATCTTCACCGGCTACAAGATGCTATTCGGTGGCGATCATGAGATGAAGCTGGAAGACAACCCCATCCTGAAGTTCATCAAGAAGCGCATGCGCGTTACCGATACGATTGAGAACCACAATTTCTTCGTCAAGAAGCCGCATCCAGATGGTTCGGGCAAATTGGTTCTCTGGGCTACGCCTTTGTTCTTGGCCCTGATGATGGTTGAAATCGTTGACATCATTTTTGCCGTCGACAGCGTGCCTGCGATTTTCGCCGTTACTCGCGACCCATTCATCGTTTACACCTCCAATATCTTTGCGATTTTGGGCTTGCGCTCGATGTATTTCATGCTGGCTGAAGCGGTCGAACGGTTCAAATATCTGAAATATGGCTTGTCATTGGTACTCGTCTTGATCGGCTGTAAGATCATCTGGAACTTCGGTCTGTCGAAAGAATTGAAGATGGTGCCTTACATGGAGCCACATTGGTCGCTGATTGCGACGCTGCTCCTGTTAGGTGGCTCGATCGGCTACTCCTTGTGGAGGACCCGCAAGGTTGAAACCAAGCCTACCGAGTAATCTCCTAGGCTTGTGCAAGATATAGCGAGGGCGGGACTGAATGGTCCCGTCCTTTTGTTGTCAGAAGTCAGAAGGTGGAATGGCCCTAGACGGCAATGGACTGTCGCAGCCCCGACGACGATCACAGACCTCTTTGTTTGGTTCCCGAATTTGCTCAACCAGCATCACCATGAGGACCATAATCATGACGAGAATGGCCATTATCGCTTCAAAGCTGATGGGAATCGCTGCTCGAATTTCTGCCAGCCACTTCTTCCACGGGCTGCCGTCCTCGACCATTAATTCAACCGCGACACGACATAATCTGCGAGGTCGGCCAAAAGCGTGGGGATAACGCCTTCAGGCAGACGGGTAAGAGCGGCTTTCGCCTCTGTGATATGGCCACGGGCCTCATCCAAAGTGGCCTCAACGGCCCCACGCAGGCGCATAGTTTGGATCGCAAAAGCCAAATCTTCATCCTGGTGCTTCCGCGCAAGAACGCGTTGCCAGAACAGACGCTCTTCGCCCTGGGCGCGCTCCAACGCGATGATCAATGGGAGTGTGGCTTTGCCTTCCCGGAAATCGTCACCGGTATTTTTCCCCAAGCTCTGGGTCAAGCCGCCATAGTCTAAGGCATCGTCGACCAATTGAAAGGCGAGGCCCAGCTTCAAACCGAAAGTAGCCAAAGCGCCTACCATTTCATCGGGCGCGTCTGCGGTGATCGCGCCGGCCTCACATGCAGCAGCAAACAAAGCGGCCGTCTTGGCCTCAATAACTTGGTAATAGCGTTCTCGGCTGGCTTCGCCGCGATTGGTGGTTGCCAGTTGCAACACCTCACCCTCGGCAATCGTGCTTGCAGCCTTGGCCAGAATATCCAGCACCCTTAATGAGCCTGTCTCGACCATCAGGTTGAACGCGCGTGCAAACAAGAAGTCACCAACCAGAACGCTGGCCTTGTCACCCCAAATCAGATTGGCGGCTCGCTTGCCGCGTCGCAACGACGAGCCATCGACTACATCGTCATGCAGCAAAGTGGCGGTATGGATGAACTCAACGGCGGTCGCCAGCTTAATTGCAGGCAACCCACCGCCGCCACAGGCACTTGCTGCTGCTAGCGTTAGGAGCGGCCGCAAGCGCTTGCCGCCAGCATCCACCAAATGGTGAGCCACGTCCGGGATGAGACCGACAGGGCTGTCCATCCGCGCAACGATTTCAGCTTCAGTTGCTGCCAATTCCGGTGCCAACACTGCCGCGAGCGCTTCGGTCGGATTAACCGACACGGCATCAACTGGGCGGGTGGTGACGTTCACGACAGCTTTTTCCTTTTTAATCTTTTGTTTCCATGCCCTCTTGAGGGGGCTTGGGTCAAGCATCCGCTGCTTCCAACCCTCGCGTTCAAAACAGTTTAGTTGACACTGGTCTCTTTTGCCGTCTCAACCAAACAAGTTCGCAAGTCTCTTGGATATAGGCTCAGACGCCCGCATGATCGAAACAACTCACGATATATTCCTCAAAGGAGCTTTGACTATAGAACAACCCAGCAAGGGGTATCGTGCGGGCACGGATGCTGTTTTATTGGCAGCCGCGGCTTCCTCGATTCCGGTCTCGAAAGCTTTAGAGGCAGGCTGTGGCGTAGGTACCGCGCTCTTGAGTCTGGCGTCATTACGTTCCGATTCGACGCTGAGCTTGACGGGGCTTGAAAAGGATGAGGTAGCCTGGTCCTTGGCTATTGCCAATGCGAGGCGCAATCCATTAGAGGCTGAAATAGAATTTGTGTTGGGGAATGTCTTGGTACCCGACGAGGCCCATCTTAGTCGGTATGATCTGGTTTTTTCAAATCCCCCTTATTTTGATGATGATCGGGCGATCCGTGACCCCGATGAGTCGCGCCAGACTGCTTATATTCTGGGAGCTCCTTTAGAGGCCTGGATCAAAGGCATGCTGGCTATGGCAACGCCCAAAGGCCGGTTCTTGATGATTCATCGGGCGGACCGACTGCCTGATATTCTGGCAGCTCTTCGAGGCAAAGCTGGCGATATTGGCGTTTGCCCGGTGCGTCCTCGGACGGGGGATCCTGCCAAAAGAGTGGTAGTTTCAGCCCGCAAAGGCTCGCGCGCGCCACTGCGCCTTTTGGCCGGGATCGATCTGCACCCGGCAGTAGGCGAGGGCCGGTTTAGCGATGCTTATCAGGCGATTTGCGATGGAGGGGTCTTAGCCGTCTAGACCTCGCGCCAACTTCATCGTAACCCATTCCCAACAGCGGCAAGCCAAGAGAACAGCCGCGTAATAATAATCCTCAGGAGTGACCATGACCGACGTGTCTGCCTTGTTTCAACCCCTCACCATCCGCGGTGTGACGATCCCTAACCGAATTGCCATGGCCCCGATGACGCGGTCTTTCTCGCCAAACGGTGTACCGGGCCAGAATGTGGCTGATTATTATGCACGCCGGGCAGCCGCTGATGTTGGCCTCTTGATCACGGAAGGTACTGTGACCGACCGAAAGGGGGCTTCGAACGACGCGAATGTCCCCCGTTTCCACGGCGATGATGCATTGGCAGGCTGGGCGAAAGTCGTCGAAGACGTTCACGCGCAAGGTGGCAAGATTGCACCTCAAATCTGGCATCAGGGCATGATGCGCAAGCCCGGTACTGGCCACTATCCCGATGCACCGACCGACAGCCCTTCAGGCCTGACCCACACGGGTAAATCAGTCCTGCCCGTGCCGACCACGGAAGAGGTTTGGGACATGGTGCAGGCCTATGCCCGCGCAGCAGGTGATGCTGCCAAACTGGGCTTTGATGCCATCGAAATCCATGGTGCCCACGGCTATCTGATCGACGAATTTTTCTGGGATGTCATGAACGTTCGCACCGACCGTTATGGCGGCTCTCTACCAGAGCGTGCGACCTTCGCCGCGGAAATCGTCGCTGAGTGTCGCAAGCAAGTAGGCCCAGATATGCCGATAATCCTGCGCTTCTCGCAATGGAAGCAGCAGGATTATACGATTAAGCTTGCCCATACACCGCAAGAACTCGAAGCCTTCTTGGCCCCAATCGTGGCTGCGGGCGTGGACATGTTGCATTGCTCCCAACGCCGGGTCTGGGAAGCTGAATTCCCCGATGTCGATGGCGAGAACGGATTGAATTGTGCTGGTTGGACCAAGAAAGTCACGGGCGTTCCAACCATCACTGTGGGTTCAATTGGCTTATCGAGTGATTTTGCTGGCTCTTTCCGGGGTGAAGGCTCAGCCAAAGCGCCGCTTGATGATGTCGTCCGCCGCTTAGAGAAGGGCGAATACGACATGGTCGCCATCGGCCGTGCTTTGCTGCAAGATCCCGAATGGGCCAAGAAGGTCAAAGAAGGCCGTACCGATGATCTGATGGATTATGACGGCAAGGCCTTGGCGACACTGTACTAGTCTAAGCGTTTGAAGAGGGCCTGAGCAATGTGTTCAGGCCCTTCTCGACTTAGGACGGGGTGGCAAGTTCCTCTTCCGACTTAGCCGCGCGCATTTCTTCTGCTTTGGCTTCGACCAATTCAACAATATGCTCGATCATGCCGTCATTGGAGAGCTTGTGGTGCGCCTTGCCAGCCATATAGATCATGCCGGCACCCTTGCCGCCGCCGGTAAAGCCCAGATCGGTATAGAGGGCTTCGCCCGGACCATTGACGACACAGCCGATGATGGAGAGTGAAATCGGCTCTGACACATGCGACAGACGGCTTTCTAAGGCCTCTACGGTGCGGATCACGTCAAAGCCTTGGCGGGCACATGATGGGCAGGCAATGATATTTACGCCACGCGTGCGCAAGCCGAGGCTTTTGAGAATATCATAACCGACGCGCACCTCTTCTTCAGGCTCTGCCGACAAGGACACGCGGATCGTATCGCCAATGCCAGCCCAAAGAAGCGAGCCAATGCCAATGGACGACTTCACCGTGCCCGAGCGCGCTGCGCCAGCCTCTGTGACGCCTAGATGGAGCGGGCAATCAATTGCCTCGGATAGGGCTTGATAAGCCGCAACGGTCAAGAAGGTGTCGGATGCTTTGACCGAAATTTTAAACTCATGAAAGTCTAGGTCTTGCAAGATGCGTGCATGGTCGAGAGCGCTTTCCACCATAGCTTCGGGGCAGGGCTCGCCATATTTCTCAAGCAAATCAGACTCAAGTGAGCCTGCGTTCACACCGATGCGGATGGAGCAGCCATTGTTGCGAGCGGCACTGACCACTTCGCGGACGCGTTCCGCCGAGCCAATATTACCAGGATTGATGCGCAAACAGGCCGCGCCAGCCTCCGCCGCTTCTATGGCTCGCTTATAGTGAAAGTGGATATCGGCCACGATCGGCACTTGCGCTGCGCGCACGATGGTTTTGAGGGCGGCAGTTGATTCCACATCTGGGCAAGACACTCGAATGATATCGACCCCGACCTCTTCGCAGCGACGAATTTGGTCGATGGTTGCTCCGGCATCAGGAGTTGGCGTGTTGGTCATGGTCTGAACGCTGATCGGCGCATCGCCCCCAACGGCCACTTTACCCACCATGATCTGACGGGACTTGCGCCGCACGATGGTGCGCCAAGGGCGGATATGTTCCAGACCAGTCGCCACGTCGTAACCTCTTGTTTCTCGCAGTTTATCAGATCTTGTTCAGCATAACGAAACTAAGCCTTCTGCTGGGAATTGAACCATCAGACAAGCCTGTCCGTCAACCAGACAAAAACCATGTAGAAATCTATAGGACGGCTTTGAGAGAAGTTCCAGTCACATGCCTGTTCGGCACTTTATTGAGTGACAGGGCCGACGACTTTGGCTGGTGCAGGCGTTGCCGTTACAGGACCAGTATTTGCCGGATCCGCCGGCCTAATCGTTGTATTTCCAGGGTTTACACCGTTCGGTGCTGTCGTTTGGGTTACTGCGGGCTGATCTTTTGCTTGTTGTGCAGCCAGCTTGGCAGCTTCTGCTGCAGCTAGGGCCGCCGCTGCTTCAGCCTCAGCCTTTGACTTAGCTATCGCAATCGCTTCAAAATCTGGCACACGCCAATTGACGACCTTTTTTCCAGCTTCGCCGACCAATGCAGTCTGGCCGTAGCCGTTGGCTTCCAGCACGCCACCAAAGGGCGAGGATACGAACCAACGGCCCAAGCCATCGGTCGAAATGCTTTCATCTTTGCGGAGTATCCGATCAGTCACTAGTGCACCATCTTCGCCGCGCAGGGTTACCCGCACGTCTTGCAATGCCTTTAGTGTCGACAAAGGTTGTACATCGGCAGTTGCTTGCGCCGGCCCATTTTGCTGGGCCTCGGCCCAAGCTTTGATCTTCTCATCCGGTGGCGCGACCACATCCACTGGCTGTGGCTTAACTGCATGTAGGCTAGCCCAAACGATCAACCAAGCCAGCAGGGCAAGTGCTACAACCGCACCAGCTGGGGCGACAAATTTTGAAGGCTTGGTCGCAATTTCAGATTCGCGACGTCGCTGCACTGGCTCCCAAGCGTCGCGAAACTCGCTAACGAGGCCATCGCAATCGACAAGGCCCAACAACTCACCATAAGCACGCACATAGCCCAAGGCATAACCAAGACCGGGCAGCTTTTGGAATTGCATCGACTCGATCGCGGCGACCTGCTCCGCTTTCAGTCTTAGAGCGGCGGCTACTTGATGAATCGACAGCTCCTGATCACGGCGAGCTGCTTGCAATCTTGCCCCTGGACCGTCCGCATCCGGATTATCAATTGAGCCCACCAGACGCAAATGTGCTCGCCCCGAATGGAGCGCTTTGGCAGCATCTAACGTGCGTGCGGCCTCTGCCGGACTCATCGTGTCAATCCTTCATCTTCGACGTCACCACAATGCGGGCATTTCGTTTAGTTTTCGTTAGCGCTCGTTTATGTCAGTTTAATAATCAGTTTACAATAACTCGCTGAGTTTTTGCATAGTCTTTCAGTGCATTGCGAAGGTGGCCGTCACCATTGCGCAACAAAGACATCAGTGTTTTGGAGAAATCTTCCCCATGTAGGGACATCAGCATTCGTTTCACTGGTCCTATTCCCCCTGCAGGCATAGAGAGACGAGTAAAGCCCAATCCGATCATGGCCATAGCTTCCAGAGGGCGCCCAGCATGTTCGCCGCAAATCGAGATCGGCGTATGACCAGCGCTATCGCGAATATGCTTTAAGAAGGTAAGTGCAGGTCGCGATAGAATGTCATAGCGATCAGCGACCTTGGCGGTGCCACGATCAGCGGCGAAAAAGAATTGCATCAGATCGTTGGTACCAATGGACAAGAAGTCAGCATGTTCTGCAATCGCGGCTGTATCCCAGGCCAAAGCTGGGGCCTCAATCATCGCGCCTGCTTCCACTCTCGTTGGCCCAAGTCTGCCATTGGAACGGGCCCAAGCCAATTCTTTTTCGAGGAGCTCTCGTGCGCGGTGAAACTCATCCACCACGGCTACCAACGGGAACATAACCCGCAACAGGCGGCCCTCAGCTGCCCGTACCAAGGCCCGCAGTTGATAGCGCGATAAGCCCGGTCGATCGAGGCCCATTCGGACAGCCCGCCAGCCCATGGCAGGGTTCTCCTCGCGCTCAGTTGGCATGTAGGCAGCAACCTTATCGCCGCCGAGATCAAGAGTTCGGAAGGTGACGGGGCGGCCATTGGCGAGATCCAACGCTTCAGTATAGAGCGCAGTTTGCGCGTCGAGACGGGGTAGCGAGTCCGCGATCATGAATTGAAACTCGGTCCGATAAAGGCCTACGCCACTGGCCCCCGTTGTTTCCAATTGCTCCAAGTCGATTGCTAAGCCGGCATTTAGAAGCAGTTGGATGTTTTGGCCATCAAGGGTTTGACTAGGTAAGTCTTTGGTGGCCGCAAATAATTCTTGCTCTGCACTTTGGGCTTCAAACCGGCTATGCAACGCGGCAGAGACCATTTTATCTGGCCGCAAATAGGCTTGGGCTTCATTGCCGTCGACGATGATCATGTCGCCCGCTTCAACCCGCGAAAGTAGGTTTGGCAATTGGCCCAACATGGGAACACCCATTGCTTTGGCCACAATCGCAGCATGGGAGGAGGGCGAGCCTTCTTCTAGAAGAATCGCCTTGATGCGCCCACGGCCGTATTCGAGAAGCTCTGCAGGGCCAATATCGCGCGCAACCAGAATAGAATCCTCTGGTGCTTCCTTGCGGTCACCGGCATCGCCGGACAGGTATCGCAGCAGGCGATTGTCCAGTTCTTCGAGGTCGTGTAGGCGGTCGCGAATATAGCCGTCTTTGGCGCTAGACATGCGGGCGCGGTGTTCGGAGCGTACTTGCTCCACCGACGCTTCAGCGGTCAGGCCGTTCTTCACCCCATCGCGCAGCCGTCGTTCCCACGATCGGTCTTGGCTGAGCAGATGAAATGTCTCGAGCACTTCAAAAGAAGTGCCACCCAAGGTCTGCACATCCCCTGCCAGCAGCGCTTCCAAGCCTGAACGCAATTTTATCAAGGCCTCATCGAGCCTTTTTTCTTCTGCCACTGGATCGTCAGATAAATAGCGCGTCGGCTCAACATCTGGATCGTGAAGAAGTGCCTGACCCGAGGCAAGTCCACGTGAATACGCTTTGCCTTTCAGCGTCTCTGGCGTAGTCGGCTTAATTTGAAATTCCGACAAGGCCCCGGTGAGGTCCTCGACCGAGACGATTTCAGCCAGCACTGTCGCGATCAACTGAAGGGCTTCGATTTCGTCATCTTCATAAGTGCGGGCATAGCGGTTCTGCACCACCAATACCCCGACAACCCGGCCGCTACGCAACACTGGCACGCCCATGAAGGATTGAAACGGGTCTTCGCCGGTCTCAGGGCGATAGGAAAAGCGGGGATGCTTAGGCGCATCCGCTAAGCTGATCGGTTCCACCCCTTCTGCCACTAGACCAACTAGGCCTTCGCCTGCCTTCATTCTGGTGCGATGGATTGCATCGCGCGAGAGACCCTCTGTGGCGAACAATTCCAGCGATCCGTCCGAACGCCGCAAATAAATCGAACACACGTCTGCTACCATCGTCGTGCCGATCTGCGCGACGATCCGGTCTAAGCGGGTTTGGGTGTCGGCGTCCTGTACCATGACATCGCGCAGGCGACGCAATAAGACGCGTGACCCCCCCGCATTGCCAGAAGAAACAGGGCTCATTCACTTCCTCGAAACGGTGCGGTGTGACACCCCCACTTGCAGGACCACACCATAAGTTGCCTTACTCATACAAGAGAAGGGATAGGCTGTCCTTCAAAGCGACAGCATTTTTTGCTGCACGCTGCACAAAACTTAGGCAGCGTCGAGCCCATAGGCCGTATGTAGCGCACGAACAGCTAATTCCGTGTAGGAGCTGTCGATCAAGACCGAGATTTTGATCTCGGATGTTGCAATGTTTTCGATATTGATCCCTTTCTTTGATAGGGCATCAAACATGATACGGGCAACGCCTACGTGGGATCGCATGCCTACCCCGATGACGGAGACCTTTGAGACGTCCTTTTTGACTTCAACCTGTTCAAAGCCAATTTGCTCCTGCGCAGCACTCATCAGCGCCATGGCGCGATCAGCTTCCCGCTCGGGAACGGTAAAGGTCATGTTGACTGCGCCCTCAGTACGCGAAGGGGCTTGGACAATCATGTCAACATTGATGTTTGCCTCAGCCAAGCGGCCAAAGATATCGGCTGCAACGCCGGGGTGATCCTGCAAGGCTTTCAGCGAGACCTTGGCTTCGTCGCGCGAATAGGCGATGCCTGACACGATTTGCTTTTCCACAATTTCATCCTCATCACAGACCAAAGTTCCGGGGTTTGGCTCACCGGGTTCTACAAAACTTGACAACACGCGCACAGGTACACGCTTGGCCATCGCCAATTCTACCGAACGCGTTTGCAAGACCTTCGCCCCGAGCGAGGCCATTTCGAGCATTTCCTCATAAGAGATTTTTTCAAGCCGCTGGGCCTTCGGTACCATGCGGGGGTCGGTCGTATAGACGCCATCCACATCGGTATAGATATCACAGCGCTCAGCCTTCAGGGCGGCCGCAACGGCTACAGCAGATGTGTCTGAACCGCCCCGCCCCAAAGTCGTGATGCGGTCTTCTTCGGTTACACCTTGGAAGCCCGGGATCACAGCCACTTCGCCAGAATCAATAGCGGCAGCTACTTCTTCGGCATCAATATCTGAGATACGGGCAGAAGCATGGGCGGAGCTAGAGGCTACACGGATCTGCCATCCCTGCCACGAGCGCGCTGGGATCCCCATGCTACGTAAAGCCAAAGCGAGAAGACCCGTTGTGACCTGTTCGCCTGTGGCGACCACAACATCATACTCATCATCGAATAACTCTGGGGGTAGGCCTTCACCAGCTTGACCGGCGAGCTCTACCAGACGATTGGTTTCACCCGACATGGCCGATACGACCACGGCAATGCCGCGTCCTGCCTTACGCTCAGCACTGACCAAGCGCGCAACGCGGCGGATACGTTCGACGTCTCCCACAGAAGTTCCACCAAACTTCATCACCAGACGCGACATGCTTCCTTGCTCCTTACCTAGTTCCATTAGACGCAGAAATCCGCTGTTACAAACAGACGAAGACCCTCGACGCGCGCGCTCATCGCTCTATGAAGTCTTAACGTCAATCCTTTCGCATGTTGCAAACTGTCACACAGGTGAGTTGAACCCGATGCCTAGAGCCACCCAAGACGCCAAGATGGAGATGCCACCACGCTCACCTTCGATCGACCCGGCAGAAGTGGCCAAGTTTGCGGCTATGGCTGAGGACTGGTGGAACCCTTATGGCAAATTCCGCCCTTTGCACAAGTTTAACCCCACCCGACTGCGCTTTATTCGCGAGACAGCAGAAGCCCATTTTGGCTTGAAGCCTGGTTCTGAGCTGCCTCTCAAGGGTCTGAAATTACTTGACATTGGTTGTGGTGGCGGTCTTTTGAGCGAGCCGATGACACGCTTGGGCGCAGCTGTGACTGGAGTAGATGCGACAGAGCCCAACATTAAGACGGCTATGACCCATGCCGCCCAAACGGGGCTGTCGATCGATTATCGCCATGGTACAGCGGAAGGTTTACTGGCCTCCGGAGATGGTCCGTTTGATATTGTGCTCAACATGGAAGTGGTCGAGCATGTGGCCGATGCAGCAGCTTTTCTAAAGAATACTGCGCAATTGGTAGCACCTGGTGGTCTGATGTTTGTCGCGACCATCAATCGCACAGCAAAAGCATTCGCATTAGCGATAATTGGTGCTGAGCGAATCTTGCGGTGGTTGCCGCCAGGCACACATGATTATGACAAGTTGGTCAAGCCATCTGAAATCCAAGCTGCTTTAAAGCCGGAAGCTGGGCTAAGTCTCGATGAACCTATTGGCGTCAATTACAATCCACTGATGGATCGCTGGTCTTTAGGGGCCGACACCAGCATGAACTATATGATTGTGGTGCGCAAAGCGGCTTGAGGGTCTGGGCTTCGGACGCATTGCCCAAAACGCACGAGGACCAAACCGATAAGGTTTGGTCCCGATGCAAAGCTATCGCGGCTTTCCGTGATATTCCCGATAGCCAACGTCAGCGGCTTCGTCGCTGAAGGGCCGAAACCCGCCCTTCAGCTCAACCTACATGTCATCCATCTCGCCATCTTCAGAGACAGGCTCACCGGCTAAGACTTCAGCGAGAATGCCAGCGTTTTGACGCACTTTATGCTCAATCTCGGCAGCCATTTCAGGGTTTGACTTCAAGAAGGCACGCGCATTGTCCTTGCCTTGGCCAATCCGGGTGCTGTCGTAGGAATACCAAGACCCAGACTTTTCAACGATCCCGGCCTTAACACCCAGATCAATCAATTCACCCTGCTTGGAAATGCCTTCGCCATAGAGAATATCAAACTCGACCTGTTTGAATGGAGGGGCGACTTTGTTCTTGACGACTTTAACGCGGGTGACATTGCCCACAACATCTTCTTTGTCCTTGATCTGGCCAATCCGACGAATGTCCAGACGCACCGACGCATAGAATTTCAGAGCGTTTCCGCCCGTAGTAGTTTCAGGGTTGCCGAACATGACGCCGATTTTCATACGGATTTGGTTGATGAAGATTACCAAGGTCTTGGAACGCGAGATTGATCCGGTCAATTTGCGCAAAGCTTGGCTCATCAAACGGGCCTGAAGACCGGGTAGGCTGTCACCCATATCACCTTCGATTTCAGCCTTTGGCGTCAGTGCCGCAACTGAGTCGATCACTAAGACATCGACCGCACCGGAGCGAACCAAGGTGTCGGTGATTTCAAGGGCTTGTTCGCCGGTGTCTGGCTGAGAGATCAACAGGTCACTCAAATCCACACCAAGTTTGCGGGCATAAATTGGGTCGAGCGCATGTTCGGCGTCGACGAAGGCGCAAACTCCGCCACTCTTCTGTGCCTCGGCGATACAATGCAGTGCCAAAGTGGTTTTGCCCGAGCTTTCAGGGCCGTAAATTTCGACGATGCGACCGCGTGGCAGGCCGCCAATTCCCAAGGCAATATCGAGCCCGAGAGAGCCAGTTGAAACCGATTCAATCTCGACCGCGGCACCTTGTTCGCCCAAGCGCATGATTGAGCCTTTGCCAAAGGCACGCTCAATCTGAGACAGAGCCGATTCGAGAGCTTTTTCTTTGTCCATGTCGTTTTTTTCCACCAAGCGAAGCGCTGCATTTGAAGCCTGAGTAGCCATCTTTAAACCCCTTTTCACGATTCCCGCCTGCATCGGCACAAGGGGCTCAGTAGAGCTGTGTGCAAATCAGACCTTGTCACGTCATGAAGGTTTTGTATCTGATATGTTCTGAGAACACAAGTGGAACATAGTGGGTTAATCTACTTTTTTAAAATTAATACGTCCGTTTATGTCGTATCAGGCCGCCGCAAGCTCTGTTTTGACCCGTTCCGCCAATTGTGCCAGCGTAAATGGCTTTGGCAAGAAGGAGATGGAGCGTTCATCTTCCAAGGTCTGGGCAAAGTCCTGTTCAGCATACCCAGACATGAAAACAATGCGGGCGTGACCCAAATAGGGCTTAGCCGCTTTCAGAAGACCCGGACCATCCAAGCCCGGCATGACAACGTCCGACAAGACCAGGTCGAAGCTGTTGGGATCATTCTCGAGTATTTCGAGTGCTTCCTCGCCATCCGCCGCCGAAGTCACCTGATAGCCGCGCTGGGTTAGAAGGCGGGTCGCGATATTGCGAACGCCTTCTTCATCTTCGACCAACAAGATTCGTCCGCGTCCTGCCAAGTCCATCGGTCGCGCCTCAATAGCTTGAGCTTGCGCGGTTGGTATCGAGTGAATGACATCGTCGGCGGTGGTGGCCGGCAAGAAGACGTGGAAGGTCGTGCCTTCATCCTCGACCGAATCGAGTGCAATAAAGCCATCAGATTGTTTGATGATGCCATACACGGTAGCCAAACCGATGCCGGTACCTTTGCCTTGTTCTTTTGTCGTAAAGAAGGGCTCAAAGATTTTCGTGGCGATATCTTGGCTCATGCCAGTTCCCGTATCGGTCACCGAGATCATCGCCCAATCGCAATCTTCGATATCGGCAATGCTCAAGCCCTTTAGAGCGCTCCGCACATCCTGTGTTGTCGCGCGCTTGGTACGGACGGTCACGGAGCCTTTACCCCTTCCAGACATCAAGACCGCATCGCGGGCATTGGTGACGAGGTTCATAAAGACGGTTTCTAACTGTTGCTTGTCAGCCCGCACATTGGGGAGGTCGCGGCCGTGGGTGATTTCAAAGACAATGCGTTCGTCCAAAACCTGACGCATCAAAACTGCAAACTCAGTTAAAACTGCCCCGACATCGAGAATGTCCCGTCGGAAAGTCTGTTTGCGCGCGTAGGCCAGAAGCATTTTGACAAGCTCTGCCGCCCGTGCGCTGGTGTTCTGGATGCTCTGCAATTCACCATAGCTGGGGTCACCAACGGGATGGCGCGCCAGCAGGGCGTCGCAATTTAGTGTAATGACCAAAAGGAAGTTATTGAGTTCGTGGGCAACCCCGCCCGCGATTTGGCCGACAGCTTGCATTTTGCTGGTCTGGGCGAGACGATGCTCCATTTCCCGGCGGGTCGAAACGTCGACCAGCAAGAGGGCGGCTCCATCATCTTCGTCTTCTAACAACCATCCTTCGCAAGTTTGCCCACCTTTATTGGCCATATCCAATTCAATCGGCCGTTGCCCGCCAACCTCCAGTCGGTCTAAATCGTCCGAATGGGCGGAAGCAACCAAATCTGAAAGCTTTGCCCCTTTGCCTGCTCCTGCAATTCGAACAAAGGCGGGATTGGCTTCTTGAATAATCGCGTGGCGCGCTTCACGGCGATCCAAGCGAGCAAAGCCGACTGGAGCTTCGGCAATCAATCGTGCGAGACCGGTCAAAAGCGAAGATGCAGTTTGAACAGCAAGGGCGGTTTGGGATACGGATCCCGCGGCTTCATGAGAATCCTCCGGTGGATGGGCCTGTCCCTCAAGTGTGGTCAGTCGAACCAGTGCATGGTTACCTATAACGCTGACTCGGACGCGCATTTGGCCTTGTGTTTCATCCAAGCTTAGCCCGCGGCGAACCGCCTTGGATGCCCTAAAGGCGCAGGCCTGGTCGAGCAAGCTCACTAGGAGGGGGTCAATCGACACAGGTCGGTAGATGCTATCATAGGCAGGGTTGCCTGCAACAAAGCGACCTGACCGGGTGAAGAGGGCGGCAGGACCATCCATACTTGCCAGCCAGTCATGTGATTCCGACCGGGAAAACATCTTTAATAGTCCAGCCATGCGTCTCTGCCCCAAAATCGTTCCAAAGTGCGCCTAGGCGGCGTTTTGGACTCGACTCTGGAGAGAATCACCTGATTTGCGCCGCGCGGCTACACCCAAAATCACTCCAATTATTTTTGCTACAGCTTGATAGTGCTCAGCTGGAATAGTCTCTTCAAGATCAACGGAGGCATATAGTGCACGTGCCAGTGGCGGGTCTTCGATGATGGGTACGTCTGAAGCCGTTGCAATTTCACGAATTTTCAAAGCTAAGTTGTCCACACCCTTGGCCACACATATAGGCGCAGGGGTTTCGCCAGCCACATAAAGTAAGGCCACGGCGAAGTGGGTTGGGTTGGTGATGATCACCGTCGCTTCAGGCACTTTGGCCATCATACGATTGCGTCCGCGCTGCATGCGGATTTGCCGCACCTTCATTTTGATAAGCGGATCACCTTCCAGTTTTTTGTACTCGTCTTTTTGCTCTTGCTTGCTCATGCGGTTGCGCTTGATCCAAGAAAAGCGCTGAATCGCGTAATCTGCGACTGAAGCGACCGCGATGATACCAATCAACGCAAAGCAAAGTTCCAATAGGATTTTGACAAGGACCGGCATCAAGGCCGCGGGCTCCATGGCCACAAGAATTGGCATTTCTCGGGCGTGAGGGGCCAAGATCGCGTAAGCGACCCAGCAGATGACAATCAGTTTCAAAACGGTCTTGCCAAAGGTCAATAAAGCCTCTGCCCCAAACAGCCGCTTGAAGCCGGCAATCGGCGAAATTTTATCGATCTTGGGGATCATCTTCTCGCCTGTGAACAAAAAGCCCGACTGCACGAGATGGCCCGCTAGTCCAGCTACACAAATTGCGCCAATCGTGGCGCTCAACAAGATGACCATTTTGGAGCCGACATCGAAACTGAGACGCTGCAGCGCCCCACCGTCAACCGCAAATTGCTCTGGCCGTTCGATGAAAACGGTCATGTAGCGCGCGAGGTCCTGCGCGCTATGGAGACCAAGGGTCAAAAGAACCGCAATCCCTGCGGTCAAAACAAACAGAGTCGCAATGTCTTGCGATTTGGGAACATCGCCCTTTTTTCGGGCCTCATCCAGTTTGTACTGACTGGGGGCTTCGGTCTTTTGCGATTCATCTTCTTCCATCTGGCGGCCTTAGTTCAATGACCGGCCAGCGGCGGCAATGGCTTCAAGCCAAACCAACATGCCCGCTCCGGCGGTAATCGCAAAAAGCATAATTCCCAAAAGAACTTGAATTGGCTGCGCGATGAAGAACACCTGAATAGCCGGTGCCACCCGATTGATAATGCCTAAAGCCACATTGATGACGATGCCAAACAATAACAGGGGTGCCGTAATTTGGATGGCAAGGGAGAAAGCTTGGCTGAATGCACGCAAGCTAAATTGGGCCATATCGCCAAGGGGCAGGGGCGCACCGGGCAAGAAGTTATCAAAGCTTTTGGCAGCACCTGAAATGAACAGGTGATGGACGTCGCTTTGAAACACCAAGGCAGTGCCAAGTAGGGCCAAGAAAGTGCCAAACACCGCGCCTTGTTGTTGCTGCGAGGGGTCAAAGGCCATGGCCATACCAAGACCAGTCTGCATCCCGGCAATCGCTCCAGCCGTGGCAAGCGCTGAAAACAAAATGCGGGTTGTCAGTCCCAGCGATAAGCCAATGAGGATTTCTTTTGCGATGGCTAGGAACATTTCGGCGGTATCAGATGGCAGGGGCGCGATCTTACTTGAAACAACTGGGGCTAAGGTAAAGGCGATGAAAAGCGCAACCATCAGGCGGGCTCGCGTCGGCACGAATTGATCGCCGATGCCAGGTGCCAGCATCATCAAAGCACCTACCCGCGCGAAGACAAGGCCGATCACCCAAACCGTTTGGGGTAGGAGTTCCATCCGCCGGGCCCGTTAGCCTGCGCCGCCAGACGCAACTTTGGCCAGCATCTGGGTCATAAATTCACCTAGCATGCCGCCCATTAACGGCAAAAACAGCAAAAGGGCAGCGAAGATGGCTAGGATTTTCGGCACAAACACCAAGGTTTGTTCTTGAATTTGGGTAAGCGCTTGCAGCAAGCCAATCACCAAGCCAACAGCCAGACCAACCAGCATCACCGGAGCCGACATTGCGATCGTCAGCCAAATAGCGTCGCGGGCAACATCAAGGACTTCTGGGGCATTCATCGTCAGCTTCTCCGACTCAGGGCGTTAAAGAACCAATTCTAGTTCTGCACTGGTATGGGATGGCTTGGCATGGTTAACAAAGTCTTGATGAACGCGTTTTTGCCTTGATTTCATCTCGGGGATTTCAGATTTCTGGGGCGAGTTAGCGCCGCTACAACATATCTTCGTAAAATGCCCCTGCCTTCAAGGCATGATCGACGACGTGGATCTCGAGAATCCATGCGGCGGGCGAGGGGGTCTTTCCAAAAGCTTTGAGCTTTCCGCTATGATGAACGCGGTGCGGGAACGCCCCGATCCGGTGCCCTGATGCCCCTTCCAGTGCTAAAGCTCGCCCGCGCTTGGCGGCATCAGCTAAAGCGAAGTCATAGAGCTCGGTGCCATTGGCCCCCGTTTCTGTCCAATGTGCTTTGACCGCTGCAAAGACCGCCTTGGAATCCTCAATCAAGCTTTCGTAGGCGGGGACTCGGCCCAAGGTGAATCCGGCACCGACATCACCTTCATGACCTTCATAGCAGGGACCAATGTCAAGGAAGAAGATATCTTCGGGCCCCAGAATATGCGGGGCTGCTGGCGTTTCGCCGAACGGCAGAAGCGTGTTCGGGCCAAAGCGTACTTGGCTTGCATGCCACAGGCGCTCTGCGCCACTATTCATAATTGCTTGGTCGACAATCGCTTTGCCGTCGAGGTCATTCATCCCTGGCTCAATCATGGCCGCAGCTCTGGCCAATGTTTCCCAAGCCCGCGCTTGCGCGGCCTCTTGTAGTTCCAATCGGAAATGCGGGTGATTGGCTTCGCGAGGGTCGATCACGGCCGTGACTTAGCCACGTCCACGATAGGGCGGCACACCCTGATCAGGAATCCAAACACCGTCTGGTGCGGGGCCCGTGGCAAAGAATACGTCAATCGGTATGCCGCCGCGAGGATACCAATAGCCCCCTATTCGAAGCCACTCTGGCGCTAGAAATTCAACCAAGCGCTTGCCAATTGCGACGGTACAATCTTCATGGAAGGCACCGTGGTTTCGGAAACTGGTTAGAAAAAGCTTCAGGCTCTTACTCTCAACCAACCAGTCACCCGGCACGTAGTCGATAACCAAATGCGCAAAGTCAGGTTGCCCGGTAACTGGGCATAGGCTAGTGAATTCCGGCGCTACAAAGCGCGCCAGATAGGCTGTGCCCAAATGGGGATTGGCGACCCGCTCCAGCACGGCCTCTTCAGGAGAGGCGTAACCGCGAACGTCTTGGCCGAGGGTGCCGAGGCCCTCATAAATAGAAGAATTGCTCATATGCTCCATGTAGCGCTAAATCAGCTTTCGTGCACCTAACCACTGCACGCGGCGCACATCATCGGCACCTACTTGCATCAAAGCGAACTCAAATCGGATCAAAAGTGCAGCAGAAGTGGCGATTAGCACGTTGTTTTGTTGCCAATCTGGACAGAGGGCACTAGCGTAAGCTCACGAGGGAGAAAGCGACCCAAAAAATGTCGCGCCCACATGAACCTATTTAAGGGGGGTTGAATGGCTGAAACCAAAGCGGCGACTGGACTTAGTCGAATTTTCGCGCGGAAATCTGTCGCTCAGATCATGAGCGAGAACGAAAAGAGTGAGTTGAAGCGGACCCTGGGGCCTGTCAATCTGGTGCTTCTGGGCATTGGTTGTATCATTGGGGCCGGTATCTTTGTGCGGACCGGAAATGCAGCAGCTTTGCACGCAGGTCCCGCTGTGATGTTGTCTTTCGTGGTTGCAGGGCTTGTCTGTGCTTGCGCCGGTCTGTGCTACGCCGAACTTTCCTCGACCCTGCCTGTCTCAGGCTCAGCCTATACCTATTCCTACACCACTTTGGGCGAATTTGCCGCTTGGATCATGGGCGCGCTATTGCTGCTTGAATATGGGCTTGCGGCCTCTGTGGTCGCTGTGGGCTGGTCTGGCTATGTTGTGAGTCTCTTAGGGGACTTCGGACTCGTCATACCGCCGGAATTCACCGGTCCGATGAACCATGTAACCACATTGAAGGATGGCACGACGCTGACGACTTTGTTTAACGTCCCAGCCTTCTTGGTGACCTTGGTGTTGGCCTGCTTGCTGACCATCGGGATTTCTGAATCCAGCCAAGTCAACAATATCATTGTGGCGATCAAAGTTACGGTGATTGTGGCGTTCATTGTGATAGGCGGCTATAAAGTTCTGACCCATTTGCCTGAATTGTCAAAAAACTGGGTGCCGTTTATTCCCGAGAATGAGGGTGAAGGTAAGTTCGGCTGGGAAGGTGTGTTCCGTGCCGCTTCCATCGTCTTCTTTGCTTATATCGGCTTTGAAGCAGTCTCGACGGCTGGCCAAGAAGCGAAGAACCCAAAGAAAGACATGCCGATCGGTATCATCGGTTCATTGCTAGTCTGTACCGTCTTGTACATGCTGGTGGCGGCCGTTTTGACCATGCTGGTCAATTACAAAGAACTGAATGTGCCCGATCCAGTTGCTGTGGCTGTGGATTCCATGGGCCCACAATGGGCTTGGTTTGCCATGACGATTAAGGCTGGAGCGATTATCGGTCTTACTTCGGTGATCTTGGTGCTCATGTACGGCCAAACACGGATCTTTTATGCGATGGCTCGTGACGGCCTATTGCCTAAGATTTTCGCACGGGTGCACCCCAAGTTCCAAACACCATGGATCAACACCATGGTGGTCGGATTGCTCGTGGCATTCGCCGCAGGGATGTTCGACATCAATGTGTTGGGTGACGTCACCTCGGTTGGTACCTTGGCCGCATTTGCCATCGTGTGTATCTCGGTGATTTGGTTGCGTCAGGCCCGTCCGGACCTAGCACGTGGCTTTAAAGTGCCGCTCTACCCCATTCTGCCAATCTTCGGCATTTTGTCGTGCGTGGCTTTGATCTTTACGGTGGAACAGCGCGTGCTGCAGTTCTTCTTCTTCTTCCTGATTGGTGCAACCGCAGTTTATTTCCTCTATGGGATGTGGAACTCCAAACTTGCCAAGGGCGAATTCGTGACAGGTCATGAGCCTGCTGCCAATGAATTGCCACATAAACTCGACTAGGGTCTAAACCCGAATTGAACTTGGACGGCGGGTCTTATGACCCGCCGTTTTTTGTTTGGGCTAGGGTGTGCTCCCGGGGTGGCCAAAACAAGCTGCGCAGGATAGGCCCATCGCCATGGAACGAATGAGAGCAGATTTGTTATTGGTGGCACGTGGCTTGATCGCCACTAGGGCCAAAGCGCGCGAAGCTATCGAAGCTGGGCAAGTTCGGTCAGGCGAACGCGTAATCGTGAAACCTTCTGAACTTTTAGAGCCCGATTGCCCACTCAGCGCGCAGCTGGCCTATCATTGGGTCTCACGCGCTGGGCTTAAATTAATTGCGGCTCTAGATGCCTTCGCCATAATGGCGACCGATCGCTATGCACTCGATATCGGGGCTTCGACCGGCGGCTTTACACAAGTCCTGCTGAGCCGTGGAGCGGCCCACGTGGTTGCCGTCGACGTCGGACGAGATCAACTGGATCCAAGCCTACGCGGCAATCCAGCCATCACTTCACTTGAAGGTACAGATGCTCGATCCTTAACGTCTGACGCGTTAGGCGAGCCTGTCCCTGACCTCATCGTGATCGATGTGAGCTTTATTGGGCTGGAAAAAATCTTACCGGCCGTTCTGCCGCTGGTTGCGCCAGAGGCTGATCTGGTAGCGTTGGTGAAACCGCAGTTTCAAGCAGGTCCGTCGCGCGTAGGCAAACGCGGCTTGGTCGATCCCGCTGTGGCCGCAGTCATTGTGGAAGAAGTCCGCCAAGAATTAGACGGTCTGTGCGGCTTTAAGGTTCTGAACCTGATCGAAAGCCCTATCGCTGGTGGCGATGGGAATCGGGAGTATTTGCTTCACGCGCGTCGGGAACGCTAAAGCCAAACCTTTAACGGCTGCACGCCATACACGACATTGGAGGGAAGCTGCCGGGGTGCATACCGCCCGTTCCAAGGCATGCTTGATCCACATACGAATTGAGCGGAACCTGCGCCGGGCGGGGGATGTCCGCTGGGGCAGCGTGCGATGGCCCGCGCCGTTCGCGTCCATAATAGGAGTGCGGTGAGGGCTGATACCAGTCCCCGCCAACGACACGCCGGGCCGTCGGTGCGGCTACTGGCTCTGACATTGGTGAATACCCGGTGTTGGGTCGCAGTTTTTGGTCCACTTCTGCGGGGCATGTAACCTTTGAGCCGCCAATCTGCGAACCAGCAAACGCCCCAGCCCCCACCACGAACCCTTGAGGCTGCACCGCAGTGGCAGCATGCGCTTTATCAGTAATGCTACCACCAACCGCACCTATCATACCACCTTGTTGCAATGGCAAGGCTGGCGCAGGCCACGAAGTCATGCTGCCTTGGTTAGACCAACTGCTAATCGAGGAAGAAGAGGACCATGAAGAGCTGCTCGATGAACTGCTCTCACTTGCTAAAGAAATGGCTGAACCGGTGGCTGCTGCTTCATAACTAATTGCGCGATCCTTGACCGTGTCGACGAAAGGCCGGCTGCTATAAACCCGATTTGAAGAGCTGGTTGCGGAGCTATATTTGCGCTTGGCTTTACCTGTAGTTTGGCGATGGCTTGAGGGTCCAACCGCAGCGCGGGTGCGTGACTTTGTCATGTGCGTTTTAGGTCTGCGGCGATCTGAATAGCCGTCCCGGTAGCCATGGCGATAACCATGCCGATAAGCATGTCGCCTGTCTTCTTGTTGTTGAGCGTGAGCACGCCCCTGTGCTGCTGGTTCGCGCACAATCTCTTCTCGAACAGAAGTCTCTGTGGTGCGAGGTATAACAGTTATGGTTTGCGTGACTTCATGCTTAGAAATTGCTGACGACCTGCTGGTCGAACTTGAACTGCTGCTACTCGAGCCCATTGTGTTGCCGTCAGACGAGCCTGGGCAGGCGACATAAACGCATTGGGCAAAAGCTGGGCCTGTTAACAGGCCTAAAATTGCGACACCAAGTAAAACATTGCGCATGTTCAAGTCCTTTTCTGGGACGTTCGAATCAAATTTCGACGAAATTCTCTCGTCACTCCGCGATACTATGGCAAATCTTTAGCCGATTGACCTTTATCTTCACCAAAAGAGGGAAAACAATTCACAGGCTTAGTGGCCTTTAGTTGTTGTGTTGTCTCTAAAGCAAAGCCGCCTCCCTGATAACAAGGAGGCGACCTGACTAATAGGGCAATTCGTTAGTTTGTGACTTGCCATTCGCCACGATTGTCGCGGCACATCCACACTTGCTGACGCTCATAGAGGCCATCTGGACGGCGCAGGGCGGCTTCCCCCCAACCACATTCCTGACGGCTCAAGACAGGGGCGGCATAGGTGGCTCGGTAGGCATGATCATCGTCACGGTGATGATTGCGACGGCTTGGACGATAGTCGCCATAACGATCATTCTTGGAATAATCATAGCTTTGAGTGCCTTGATTGCGATAACTTTCTTGGCGCTGATTGGGCTCATAGCCGCGGTAAATTTGGTCGTCGCAAGCAACACGGCCTTTGGCAATTTGTGAACCAGCAACGGCACCAACCACGGCACCAAGAACCGTGCCCTCTTTCCGAGCGTTACGTCCCGCAATCTGCTTGCCCAGCACTGCGCCAGCAACAGCACCGATGGCACCACCAGCCAAACGGTTGTTATTCAAGCTTTGCTGGCATTCTTGTGAGATAGGGCCATAATTGGGGTAAGTGTTGTTATAGGTTTGAGCAGAAGCAATGGCAGGGGCTGAAAGGGCCAGCGTTGCAGCCAAGCTTGAGAAAATCAATGTACGCATCACGATGCTCCTTTACAGAGAAGACCCAAGGGATAGATGGGGGCAGGTGCAGGCCTTCTGTGAAAGCTAACTTGCAACTTCCTCCCTGAACGGCGCATGAGCAGATATGAACAAAAGCATTCAGGAAACACTCACGCTCAACATTGAGCATATTGGCGCACGCGGCGATGGCGTTTCTCGCGATCAGGATCGAGCGGTCCACGTACCCTTCACGCTGCCCGGCGAAGAGGTTGAGGCAAACCAGCGCGGAGACCGTGCGAGTTTGGTGAAAGTCTTGAAAGCTTCACCCGAGCGCGTGGAGCCTGTTTGTAGACACTTTACTGTCTGCGGCGGCTGTTCGCTGCAACATTGGGCCGAAGGCCCTTATTTGGCGTGGAAGGCGGGCTTGGTGGAACGGGCCTTGCAGCGGGTCGGCATTGATGTCGCATTAGCCCCAACACAGCCTGCTTGGGGTCAGGGACGAAGGCGCGCGACGTTTCACGGTAAGCATGCGGGGCCGCGCTTTCTGTTCGGATTCGCTCAAGCTAAAAGCCATCAGATTGAGACGATCACTGCTTGCCCGGTTTTAACCCCCGGTTTGAATGCCGCGCTGCCCCGATTAGCTGCTTTAGCGGAGGCATTGGCACCCAAGCAAGAAACGATAGACCTTCTTGTTACGGAAACCCCGGTCGGCTTGGATGTCGATGTGCGCAATGCTGGTCGGATTGATAAGTTTGAGCGCAAGGGACTAGAGCGTTTGGCGGCGCTAGCGGAAGCAGCAGAAATCGGTCGTTTGACACTGCACGGACAGACCGCTCTCACCCGGGTTACGCCTCGCGTAAAAATGGGCCAAGCCATCGTTGAGTTACCAGCAGGCGCTTTTCTCCAGGCAACACGAGCGGGTGAAGAGGCCTTGGCTGATCGCGTGCTGGCGTGGACTTTAGGTCGAAAGCATGTCGCAGATTTGTTCGCAGGTATTGGCACCTTTGCGCTTCGCTTAAAGGAAAAGGCGCTGGTTCGTGCCATTGAGTCCGATGCGCAGGCTGTTGCTGCGATGAAAAAGGCTTCAGACGGTTTGGCTGGCGGCAAGACATTGATCGCAGAAGCGCGTGACCTCTATCGGGCCCCCTTGGCTCCCTTAGAGATGAAGGGCTTGGACGCTATCGTTTTTGATCCACCACGCGCTGGTGCAGAAGCGCAAAGTGCTCAGATTGCCCGGTCGAAGATTGATCTGGTGGTGGCGATCTCCTGTGATCCAGCAAGCTTTGCCGGTGATGCTCGCATTTTGATTGATGGGGGTTATCGCCTCGCTGAAATTGAAACCTTCGATCAATTCCGTTTCACGTCGCATGTGGAAATTGCGGCAAAGTTTGTACGGTAAGCCCTATGCCATTTTGGACGGATACCAAACTCGCAGATATGACCGAAGCCCAATGGGAAAGCTTGTGCGATGGCTGTGGCAAATGCTGCCTGATCCGTCTGGAAGACGAAGATACAGGCGATATTCATACGACAGATGTGCATTGCAAACTGTTTGATGCGGGTTCTTGCCGCTGCAGCAATTATGCGGCGCGCAAAGCCCAAGTACCCGATTGTGTTAAGTTGACGCCAGAAACACTCGGTGAATTGACCTGGCTGCCCATGACCTGCGCCTATCGTTTGGTCCAAGAAGGCCAGCCTTTGTTTGACTGGCATCCCCTAGTCAGCGGCGACCCCGACAGCGTTCATCAGGCGGGGATGAGCGTGCGGAACCAGACTGTGCCAGAAGGCAAGGTGAAGGTGCGACATCTCGTTCGTCGAATCAAAATCTGGCCTGGCGAAGAAAACGCTTGAGTGCTTACAAGCCGCGGACAGAAAGAGTGTCACAGCCGCGCAGATCGCTACTTCCAAGGCCCTTTTTGAACCAAGTCATGCGTTGGGCGCGCGTTCTAAGGCTGAAGCTTTTAGCTACCGCAAATCCCTGCACGTGCCCTTGAAGGCGATCATCACCCACGGCACTGGCTGCCCTTAACGCCTCTTTTATATCACCGGGTTCCAGAGCCGTGGTTATGTTAGACTGTCCAGCCCTAAGGCCCGTATAGCAATCGTCCTGCAACTCTATGCGAAGAGTGATGGCCTCGGCTCCTTTTCTCATTTGGCTCAATTCAGCCATCGGCTTGCACTTAACCCTCTTGCCACTGGCTCGCGTAAGCTCTTGAAGTGCGTCGATGACTTCAGCTCCGCTTTCCATCGTTATCCCGACCTTGAATGCGATGCCCAGATTAGCCGATTGTTTGGCTAGTTTGGTCGCAGGCTTGAGCGTTGGTCTCATTCGAGATGTGGTGGTGGTGGATGCAGGGTCTGACGATCAAAGTCCGGAGCTTGCTCTGGATATGGGCTGTCAGGTGATCCAAGTTGGCCACAGTGGCCGTGGTCGTGGACAACAATTGGCAGTTGGGGCTAAGGCCGCTAAGGGCGATTGGCTGTTGTTTTTGCATGGCGATTCCGTGCCTTTGGAGGGGTGGATTGCCGCTTGTAAGGTCCATATAGCGACGGCCCCGCACCAGGCAGCCTATTTCCAACTGGGGTTTGATGATCAAGAGCCCTCAGCCCTTAGAGTCGCTTTTTGGGCTAATTGGCGGGCCCGGTTTTTCGGTCTGCCCTATGGGGACCAGGGACTTTTGATTTCCCGCGCTTTGTATGAGGCTGTGGGCGGGTTTCAGCCGATTGCCTTAATGGAGGACGTTGATCTGGTGCGGAAACTGGGTAAGTCACGTCTGTGCTTGTTACCTGCTGCGGTCGAAACAAGCGCGGAGCGATACCGGAAGGGCGGTTGGTGGTATGTGCCCTTGCGTAACTTGACGCTTTTGGCTGCCTTTTTGTGCGGGGTCTCGCCCGACCGAATTAAAAGCTGGTACCGGTGAGACCTAAGCTCCTAATCTTTGCAAAATCTCCCCGAATGGGCCTTGCCAAGACGCGACTGGCCCGCGGCGTGGGGGTTGTGGCAGCTTGGCGCACCAAACGACGCATGGACGCGTATACCTGCCGGGTGGCCCGTTCAGCGGGCTGGGAAACCGTCTTGGCGGTTGCGCCTCAAAAGGATCTGAGAGCACAATTTCCTAATGTCTGGCCTTCCGGCCTGTGTCGGATAGGACAGGGGCAGGGCGATTTGGGTCAACGTATGGCGCGCGCACTGGTGGCGTTCGGCCGCGCGCCTGTTTGTATCATTGGCTCGGATTTGCCAGACCTTAGGCGGCTAGATTTGGTGCAGGCCTTTAAGGCCTTGAAGCGCGCAGACGTTGTTCTGGGTCCTGCCACCGATGGTGGCTATTGGTTGATCGGGATGGCACCGCGCGCGGCCCGCCGCGCCCGACTTGCCCCCGTTCGCTGGTCGAGCCATCATACCCTATCCGACACCTTAGCCTGCCTACCGTCAAATTGGCGGGTAAGCTTCTTACGTGAGCTCGAGGATGTCGACGATGCAGCCAGCTTCAAACGTTCAACGCTGTGACAAGGCGCCGGAATCAGTAATCCCAGCTGACCCAGTTGCGCTCGTTGGCGTCACAGCACTGAGCCTTACATGAGCGCTGGTCAGTCGCGGATTATCTTGCGGCTCGTAGGTTGGAGTAAGGCCGCGGGCTAACTTTTCAAGGCTAGGCGCGCGTTGGCCAAAGCGGCGATGATAGATCCACATATTGCTCATCACCCGCTCTGCGTAGACGCGGGCTTGACCGTTAGGAGCAGCCTCCATGAACATTAATGTGTCTTCAGCGCCTTTCACACTGGCGCTCCAGCGTGTGACATTTCCTGGACCGGCGTTGTAAGCCATGAAAGTACGTGTGAGGCAATTGGAGACTACGCCCATGGCCATCATCTTTTCGAGATAAGCTTCCCCCAATGTTACGTTTAAGGTGGTATCGTTGAGCAATCCGGGATTGCTCGCCAAATCACGCCGGCCCGTCATCCAGGCAGCCGTTCTTGGCATCAGCTGCATCAGGCCGCGCGCACCGGCGTAGGATTTCGCATTGGTGTCGAACTTTGACTCTTGGCGCATCACAGCCAGAATAACTGCGCGGTCCAGAACGAATTCACCACCCACAGGGCGGAATTGGTCGGGAATGGGATAAAGCGCAGCTAAGGCAGCAGCAGATGAAGATTGCGCGATACGTTCGGCTACTGGATTGAGGTCTAGGCTGCGAGCCAAGGCCAAAAAGCCCAGATCATCCTCGGCGCGCGCTCGGCTCCAGCTATTGAATAGTTCGGCTTCTGCATCGGACACGCGACCAATTTCTTTTAAAGCCACAGCTCGCCGAACACCGGGGTCCGCTCGCATCAATCTGGCCGCGCGATCTTTTTCGTCTTGTGCTTGAGGGATTTTTAGCGTCTCCCAACGCCCAAGCCGTGCCAGTGCTAATTGCCCGTAAAAAGTCAGCGGGCTAGATGCTGACTGCTCCAAAAAGGATTGTGTCCTGGCTTTATCGCCTAACTTTTCTGATGCGCGCGCCGCCCAGAACGCCCCAGATGAACGCGCCCAATCATCACTCGCATTCCAATTTGCAGCTGCTGTAAACAAGGTTTGCGCGGTGCTGAAATCACCCAAGCGATAGGCAGCAAGACCACCGATCCAACCTGCTTGACCCGATTGTGGACCCTTCACCGCTTCACGTGCCATGGCCAAAGCCGCTTCATCATCGCCCGCATAAAACCGTGCTGCCAAAGCATCAATCTGGGCACGATCTGCCCGCGTCGCACCTGGCCCAATTGGCACTGGAATAAAACTGGGTTCACGCACGGTGCCCATTGAACGGCGGCTTGGTACAGGATCGGGTCGCTTTAGCCGGAAGGGTGTGGGCACCACACCCATAATACGGGCGGCTTGAATAGCATCTTCTTGCGCTTGTTGCGCGCGCTCATAGACAGCACCAGCGCCTGCAACATCACCCCAGCGATCGAGCCAAGCCGCCATGGCTGGCAAATCTGGTGTAGTGGCGCTTGAGATTAAGCGCGCCCGTTCAACATGGGGCTTCAGCGTACCGTCAGAAATGGATGGCAAAACCTCGTCCAAGACAGCTTTCTGATTGGCGGACGCAGCCGCAAAGGCTTTGCGGTAATTAGCTTCATCGGTACTGTTCAGCACATCCGGGCCTGCGACTGTGCCGCGCAATCCTGAGACAGCTGGAGCTGTTTGGGCCAAAGCCAACGTTGACATACCCGTGATGGCAAAGCAGCCGATGGCCATAATCGGCATCAACAAGGACCGCCTTTTCAAACCAATCTTGGTGACATCAAATTGGGTCAAACCATCTGGGCCCTTCGCCGAAGTGTTTGATAAGCTTGAAACTCCACAAGTTTATCAAACCCACTTGCCTGCTTACCCCGACGCATTCGGTCAGAGGTCCTTTACGCCCACCCCTCGAGAAAAGGGCTCGTTGGGCACAATTAAGAGCCTTTTGCCTTGTTTCTGCCCCGTGTGGCAACGCCCAGCGATGAAATTTTCTGTTCGAACCTAAGTAGGTCCTGCCAAGCGAGTGCTTTGTCGCGCGGTCTGTTCAATAGATAGGCAGGCGAAAAAAGGCATTGTGCATAGGCGTTCGGCACTGCTGCATCGGTGCCAAGGCCATAGTCAAAAGAACGTGTGCGTAGCTTCATGATGCCGTCCGCCGTGTTCAAGAGGGTCTGAGCGGTTAGACCGCCAACCATCAAAATCACCTTGGGGGCGGCAAGTTCAATGTGGCGCGCCAGAAATGGGCGGCAAAGTGCTACTTCTTCCGAGGTAGGATTACGATTGCCTGGTGGCCGCCATGGGATAAGGCAGGTCAGATAACAATCTTGCTGTCGATCCAAGCCGACGCTTGCTAACATTTTCGTGAGCAAATCGCCCTCGGGGCCCTGAAATGGCTTGCCAACTTCATCATCTTCGCGACCCGCGGTTTCACCAATCACCATTATATCAGCCTCCGCCCGGCCGTCAGCGAAGACGGTTGCGCGTGCATTGGCCTTTAGCCCGCAGCCATCAAAGCTCTCGAGGGCTTTAAAGAGAGCATCCAAGCTCGTGCAGGATTGGGCGAGGCGATGGGCCTCTGCGAGCGCATCGACAGGTTTCTTGGCATTGGTGACCCGCGCTGGCGTGACTTTGACTTCCGGAGTCGGCGCTTCGAAAGTTTGTTGCTGTAAGGCATTAGTGCGGGCGCGCTGGGCTGGGCCCAAGTCAAACGGCTCTAGCCCTGCCAGTTCCCACCATTGCGCTAGGGCTTGAGCGGCAGTTTCCAGGGTTAAACTTGGGCGTGCATGCATGCGTTCGGCATCCCTATCGCAGACTTTGCGCCGATTTGGGCGCCTAACTGGTCTTGACCTTCGTCCTTTAAGACCTCGATAAGCGTTCGTGAGGCTGATGACAAAGGCAATCTGGAATTTGTCCTCATGGGATAACAGTCTAACTGATCTATGCAGGGCCTAAGCGAAAAGGGGAGTGACAATGGCTTTTGACGCGATTGAGCGTGAATCGATGGAATATGATGTTCTGATCATTGGTGCCGGGCCTGCCGGCTTAGCCGCGGCGATCCGCCTGAAACAACTCAATGCAGACTTGGCAGTCGCTGTGTTGGAAAAAGGCGGCGAGGTCGGGGCCCATATTCTCTCTGGTGTTGTAGTTGACCCCAAGGCTTTGGACGAGCTGTTACCTGAATGGCGCGATGCCCCAGACCGGCCTTTGACAACACAAGTGGAAAAAGATGAGCTGAAATTATTGGGCCAAGCAGGCAGCCTGCCGCTACCTAACTTTATCATGCCGCCCCTGATGAATAACCATGGAAACTTTATCGGCTCTTTAGGCAATGTTTGCCGCTGGTTGGGCGCAAAAGCCGAAGACTTGGGTGTTGAGATTTATCCAGGCTTTGCTGCTGCAGCAGTCGTTTACGATGAAGCCGGTGTCGTTAAAGGCGTTCAAGTTGGTGACATGGGCATCACGCGCGAAGGCGAGATGGGCCCAGACTTCACGCCCGGGATAAACATCTTTGCTAAGTACACTTTGATTGGTGAAGGCGTCCGCGGTTCGCTCGCTAAAGAGATCATCGCTCGATTCAGCCTCGATGAAGGCAAAGAACCCCAGAAATACGGTATCGGCTTGAAGGAAGTGTGGCAGGTTGCCCCTGAAAAGCACAAGCCTGGTCTGGTTCAACATGCCTTTGGCTGGCCGTTGGATTGGAATACCGGTGGGGGGTCATTCCTCTATCATTGGGGCGACGGTCTAGTCTCAGTCGGCTATGTGGTGCATTTGAACTACAAGAACCCATGGTTGAGCCCGTTTGATGAGTTCCAACGCTTCAAACAGCATCCAGATGTCCGCCCAACCTTTGAAGGCGGAAAGCGCTTGTCATATGGTGCCCGCGCCATCACCGAAGGCGGTCTGCAATCCGTGCCAAAGTTGCCTTTCCCCGGCGGGGCTTTGATTGGATGCTCGGCAGGCTTTGTGAACGTGCCGCGCATCAAGGGCAGCCATAATGCGATGAAGACGGGTATGATTGCCGCTGAAACAGTCGCGGCAGCGATTGCTGCTGGCCGATCTGGTGATGTGCTGGAAGAGTATCAAGCAGCCTACGAAACCAGTTGGGTCTTTAAAGATCTAGAATTGGTTCGCAACGTGAAACCACTCTTGTCAAAGTTTGGCACGATCTTGGGCTTAGGCCTTGGCGGCGTAGATATGTGGTGCACCACCATTTTTGGTGGCTGGTCGCCGTTTGGAACCCAAAAGCATGGCAAATCCGATGCGGCAAGCCTGTTGCCTGCCGATCAATTTTCCAAGATTGACTATCCAAAGCCCGATGGCGTTGTCAGTTTTGACAAGCTCTCGTCGGTCTTCCTGTCCAATACCAACCATGAAGAAAATCAGCCCATTCACTTGAAGGTCGCAGACCTTGCACTTCAAAAATCGAGTGAGTTGGACGTTTTCGCTGGGCCCTCAAACCGCTATTGTCCAGCTGGGGTTTATGAGTGGGTCGAGGATGGAGCTGGAAAGCGCTTCCAGATTAATGCGCAGAACTGCGTCCATTGCAAAACCTGTGACATTAAAGATCCGAACCAGAACATCACTTGGACCACCCCACAGGGCGGGGAAGGACCAATCTACCAAAATATGTAGCGTTGATCTGAACAACGGCGCTGATTGTGATCACATTTCACAGGCTTGCCTTGGTCTAGCCCTTGTTTGCTTATCCAATCAGCGCCAAGTTTAGCCTTGGGCCAACTCTTGGTCGATCCCTCTATCCAAGCTAACAGCAGGATGTTGCCATGCGCCTCAGAGCAGTCCTATTTGCGACCACCACCATCCTTATGGGCTCATCGCTTATGGCACCGATGGCTTGGGCTTCCGCTCCGCCTGCTACCGAGAGAACGCCAGAGGCCGATTCCTCAGCAGCGATTGCGCGAGAGCGGGCCTATGCCGGTCTCAGTCTGGGGGATGCGATCCGCCAAGCCTTGATTGACGACGATCTGGATTTCGCCTTCAAATCGATCGCTGCGCTGGGCCGGGCGGGAGGAGACACAAGCACGACCCTTTACTACACAGGTGTGCGGGCTTTCAGTCAGCAAGATTATCAAGATGTCACCGATGCGCTGCGCGACAGTGATAAGGATGACATGTTGACCGCAGGTTTGGTCACTTGGGCTTATGTGGGCCAAGGTAAGCTAGATCAGGCGATCAATGCATGGGAAGTCTATGGCGGCGATGGAAGTCGTCCATTCTTCAACGCCTACCGCGCCCTCCTAGCTGAGCAAAACGGTCAAGCAAATGCCGCTCTGGGCTATTATGCCCAGGCTCAAAAGGCCGGTGAACTGCACTTTGTGCGTGATTTGAGCAAGCGATACGTAACTTTATTGGTCCAAGCTGGCCGAACGAGTGACGCCCTAAAGGCGCATGACGAGATTTTTGGCGAGCCAAAAGGGCTTGATCCGCTCGAAACCCAATTCCGTGAGCAAATTGCCGCCGGAAAACCACACCCGTTGACCTTGATGTTGCCGCAAGTGAGCCTTGGCTCTTTGATGAGCAATTATGCCTCGGCCATGATGCTCGTGCGGATATTTCAAGCCAATCAACAGCAAAAAGACGCGGAGCCAGATGAGGTTGTTGAAAAGCCTGACGCAGATGCCCTTTTCGTGGGAGATGCTCTGTTGCTGCGGACGGCCTTGAAGATTGATCCATCCAATCAATCTGCACGGTTTTCTTTATCCGAAGCCCTAGCGGAGATTGACGAAGACAAGGCTGCGCTAGAGACGTTAGCCCCGATTACGACCGGTGATCGACTGGACGAAGTGCGTCGTGAAAAAGCGGTTCTGTACCTCAGCCTTGAAGATGCTTCCAGAGCGGCAGAGCTATTGAATCAAATTCCGCAAAGCCTTCGCGACCGACGTTGGTGGGACTTGCATGCCAGTATTCGGGGCGCTCAAGGGGATTTCAAAGGCGCATTTGACAGTGCCCTTAAGAGTGCGGCTGCGGCACGCGGCACGGGTGAGTGGGATGAGGACTTGGCCCGATTGAGCTTGATGCGGGCGCATTATGATTTGGGCCAAAAAGCGGAAGCGATTGAGATAGCTCGTGCGCTCGTAAAGAAACTGAAGCCAGAAAATCCAGTCCGTGGCTCGGCAGGCCTCTTCCTCGCACGGGAACCGTCGACACATAGCGAAGGCCTGCCGGCTGCGCGCGAAAGTTTGAAAATGCTCGGAGCAGATGGCCGCGCCAAGTTAACCTTGGGCGGCGTCCTCGCGCAATTCTCTGGAACTCGTGCTGAAGGCATCCAACTCCTTCGCGACGCGCTGGCGGAAATGCCCCGCTCGCCACTTTTTATGAATGCTTTGGGCTATACGCTAGTTGAGTATGACATCAACTTAGACGAAGGCTTCCAATTGTTGCAAAAAGCTTATGAGTTGCGTCCCTATTCCGGAGCGATAACGGACTCGCTGGGTCGGGCGCACTATAAGCTTGGGCAGCTAGATGAAGCGCAGCGCTTGATCGAAAAAGCGGTAGACATGCGAAAGGACGCGCCAGACCCGGAGATTTATGACAATCTGGGTGACGTTTATTGGCATCAAGGCAAAAAGAGCGAAGCGCGCCGCATGTGGCAAATGGTGAGAGACTTTGGTGGCCATTATTTCAAGAGAGGTGAGTTGGAAGAAAAACTAAAAAATGGACTAAAGGGGCCTGCTCCCGTGCAAAGAATGGCACCAATCATTGCGGAACCCGGTAGTGTTTAGACAGAGGCCAAATCTTGTGGTGCGCGGGCTGGCCGTTGCAACCGCCCTCCTATGTTGCAGTGTGCCGCAGGCTTCCGCTCAAAATTCTTTGCAAGTGGGCTTTTCTGCTGCCAAACCGGGCGCACCTGTTTTGTTACAACGATCAGATGCAGATATCTTCGCTGCAACTTTGGCTGGGCGATATGCGCAAGGGGTCGACAACCCTAAACTAGCCGCGCAAGCTTGGGCGCGTGCCTTCTTTCGCCGAACATCCGACCTAGAGCTTTATGACCGCGCGACCGCCGCAAACCTCGAGGTGGGCAATCTAGGCATGGTGGTACGCATGGCTAAGTTGGTTCCGCCTAGTGCGCGTCCCCCAAAGGCTGTTTTGGCTTTGGCAATCGAGGCCATGGGGCAGGGACGATATCAAGATGTCGTTCGTACGCTGGAAGGGCAGAAATTCAGCCCGAGCTTGACCCAATTTGCTAACCACCTCCGCGCCTATGCGCTCTTAGGGCAAGGACAAGGGTCAAAAGCTTATGATCTCGCAAGCCAAGTCACGGGGATTTCCGACTTGGAAGATGCTGGTCTTATGTCGCGAGCACTGATTCTGGTGCGTGCCAAACGTCAGCAAGAGGCGATTGCTTTGTTTGAAAAAGCGCGCAGCCTCGAGCAAGACTCCCAGGCGGGCATAAGGTTTTATAGCGAGCTTCTGCTATCAGTCGGGAAGCGGGACAAGGCAGAAGCCCTCTTGGTACCTTTAGCTGAACGCGGGACTGTTAAGGCCTCTGCCTTTACAGAGATTTTGGCACGGGTGCGGGCAGACGATAAAGGCAATGTGGCCATCAATGTGCAGGACCATGTCGCAATCGGCCTGCTGACCTTGGTTGAGGCCATGCAGGACAATAGGCCGCCGACCGAAACCTCGGACCTGCTGTTTCTTTTAGCCTTCCTACATCCAACTTCTGATGAAGTGTCTGCGGCATTGGGTCAACATCTGGCCCGCCATGGCTATGATGAACTCGCCGAACCGTATCTGGCGCGCGTTTCTAGCGACAGTCCCTATTATGTCGCCACCCGCACGGAACTAGCTTGGCTGGTCTATTCGAATGATCCAAATCAAGCCTTGCTGGAAGCACGTGGGCTCGTGGCCAAATATCCTTCAAGCTTTGCTGCAATGACACTGCTGGCCGATATGTTGTCAGCCAACCGGCTCGATGCCGAAGCAGAGGCTGCCTACCACAGCCTGATTGAACGCAGTGAAGCGGCCTCTTGGTCGCCAACCGAGACATGGCCACTCTATTTCGGGCGAGGTGGCGCGCGCGAACGTCTTGGCCGTTGGCCTGAGGCTTTGGCAGATTTACGAATAGCAAAGGCCGCCGCGCCCAATCAGCCAAATGTCTTGAACTACCTTGGCTATGCTATGGCAGATCGTGGTGAAAATTTAGACGAAGCGCTGGGCATGTTGCGTAATGCAATGCGGCTACGTCCAAGGTCAGGGGCGATCTTGGATTCTTATGGCTGGGCGTTGTTCAAAAGCGGTCGCTATGAAGAAGCAGCCACCATCCTCGAACGCGCTGCCGGACTTGCCCCCAATCTCGCGGAAGTGGCTGACCACTTGGGAGACGTTTATTGGCGAACTGGGCGGCAGGAGGAGGCGCGGCTGGAATGGCGACGTGCTTTGACGCTGACGCCAACAGAAGAACAAACCAAAGCACTTGAAATCAAATTGAGCGATGGTTTGCCACCTGATCCAAGTCGTGCGGCGGACGCGGCCATTTTGGCCCAAAACAGGTCTAATTGAGCAGAAAATGACCACTTGGTTTGCCCCTGCAAAACTCAATCTGACTTTGAGGGTCGGGCCACCACAGGCCGATGGTCGTCACCCTCTCGACAGCCTCGTGTGCTTTACCAAAAGACTCGGCGATTATCTCTCAGTGGGAACCGCGGATGATTTGGAGTTGGAAGTTTTAGGGCCGTTTAGCGAGGGCTTGAGTGCTGGTAAGGATAATTTGGTTTGCCGCGCTGCCCAAATTCTTGCCGATGTGGCGGGGATACCCGCCAAAGCTAACATTCGCCTGATCAAGAATTTGCCGATCGCATCTGGGATCGGTGGGGGCTCTGCCGATGCTGCAGCGGCCATGCACGCTCTAAATAATTTTTGGGACATCAACCTTCCGCTGTCAGACCTTTTGGCCTTAGGTGCCCAATTGGGCGCTGATGTGCCGGCCTGTCTGACAGGTCAGCCGGTGCACATGACGGGGACAGGGGAGACGTTGAGCCCTATTGGGCCGCTGGCTGGCATGGGGGTTGTACTTGTTAATCCGGGGGTGCCTTGCCCGACCGGGCCTGTCTATCGCGCTTATGACGATTTGGGGGCGGGACCCGAGCTTGTTATCCAGCCAGTACCCGATGTGTCGAACCGCGAGAGCTTGTTGGCCTATCTGCTTGAAGTGCCCAATAACCTTGAGCAGGCCGCTATCAGTCTGGCACCTGAAATTGGCGAGGCGATGGAGCGCTTAGCTGCCAGCCCGAATGTTCGCTTGGTCCGAATGTCAGGTTCCGGTGCAACGTGCTTTGCGCTTTACGATGACGAGCCAGCTGCGCATGCAGGGAAAAATTTTGTTCTAAAAGGCCTTGCTAATCGTTGGTTTTGGGTCGAGGCAGATCGCATCTAACGGCTGTGGATGGACCACGGCTAATTCTTGGGGGTTTCTATGATCATCGTGCATCACCTTAATGATTCTCGTTCGCAGCGGATTCTGTGGCTGCTGGAGGAAATGGGAACACCCTATGAAATCAAGAAGTATCAGCGCGATGCCGTCACCAATCTTGCACCGCCAGAATTGAAGGAAGTCCATCCGTTGGGTAAGTCGCCTGTGGTAACGGATGATGGGGAAGTTTTGGCTGAATCTGGGATGATTATTGACGTTCTGGCGCGGCGCTATAGCCCCGATCTCGCCGTTGATTTTGCTTCGCCGCATTATCCGACCTATGCGCACTGGCTACATTTTGCCGAAGGCTCTGCCATGCTACCCTTCCTCTTGGCACTCTATACGGGGCGTTTGGGAGATGCGGCTGCTCCTCTGATGCCGCGCATCACAGGCGAGATCATGAACCATTTGTCTTATATCGAAGGCGCTTTGGCAGGAAAACAATTCCTTGTTGCCGATCGTCTGACAGGCGCGGATATACAAATGAGCTTTGTCGGCGAGATCGCCAAAGGCCAAGGCGCGTTGGCCATGCTGCCGAACATGAAAGCTTGGCTCGAAGGCCTTCACGCCCGTCCGCAATGGCAAGCGGCGCTTGAAAAAGGTGGCCCTTACCGCTTCGCTTAAACCAAGCCCATTAGCGCGGTCCGGGACCTAACGTACGATCAAAGAAGTTTAAGATCGTGAGTTGGACATGCTTGGCCCGCGCTTTTTCGCGAATCCCGTGCTTCTGGCCCGGATAGACCATGGTCTCAAACGGGATCGAGGCTGCTTGCAAGGCGTCAAACGCTGAGGTCGAATTGTCAAACGTCACATTGTCATCGGCCATGCCGTGCAGGATTAGTAGGGGCCGCTTGACGTTTTTCAGACGGGGTAGCACCGATGCCCTCGCATAGGCGTCAGCCTCGTCCTGAGGCTTACCCATGAATCTTTCAGTATAGTGGGTGTCGTACAGGGACCAGTCTGTAACGGGCGCACCAGAGACATAAGCGGAATAAGCTTCGGGCGCTTCAGTAGCCAGCCGCAACGCCATGTAGCCGCCATAGGACCAGCCCCAGACGCCGATGCGCGAAGGGTCGACAAATGTTTGTGCCTTCAGAAAAGCTAGGCCCGCTAACTGGTCTTCAACTTCCGGCCCGCCCAATTTTCGACTGATGGCGCGCTCAAAACTGCGGCCACGGTTTGGGGTTCCGCGGTTGTCGATGGAAAATACAATGTAGCCGCGCGCGGCGTGGAGTTGATCAGTGTTGCTGCCCCAGCTACGCCGGACAACTTGTACACCAGGTCCGCCATAGACATAGACGATGACCGGCCATTTCTTGTTGGGGTCAAAATTGGCTGGCAATTGCAATGACCAATTGAGAATATCGCCCGAAGGACCATTCAACATGCCATATCGCACGCTTGCTCTTTTCGCGAGAAAGGGTGCCCAAGGATGCTTGTCGTCGAGTTTGTTTTCTTCGATCCAGCGAATTAGCCGTCCATTGGCTTCATAAAGTCCAAGGCGAGGAGGCGTGGCTGGATCTGAATAGGTCCCGAGAAAGGCTTTGCCCGTCGAGGCCATGGCGATACCCCAATTACCGCCGCTGGCCGTGACAGCACTTGGCGCACGGCGCTTGGCTAGCGGTGCCGAATAGAGACGCTGTTCAAGGCTATCGTCTTTGTTCGACATGAAATAGACACGGCCTGCCACCTCATCTACGCCTGCGATTTGTGAGACGACCCATGCGCCGGTGGTGAGCACTTGGACGCCGGTCCCGTCGCGTTTGCGCCGTTCAATATGTCTCCAGCCTGTTCGCTCACTGGTCCATAAGAAATCACCATTCGCCAATGGCTTGAAGTCATTGGTCAGGTTCAGCCAAACCAAATCCGCTTCGGTGAGGATGACTTTCGACTGGCCTGTTGCCGGGTCAACCATGAGAAGGTCTAGCCGTGTTTGGGCCCGATTTTGTCGTTGGACATAGAGGGTTTGGCCGTCTTTCGACCAATTGACCCGCGCGACATAAATATCGTCATTATCGCCCAAATCAACGGGAACCACGGTACCGGTCGCTAGGTCCCGGATAAACAAGGCAACGCTGGCATTGGTTGCCCCAGCGCGCGGATAGCGTTGCTGAACAATTTCTGTTTGCCTTGCACCAATCTCAACTCGCGGCACAAGGGCAACCGCACTTTCATCGACTTGGGTATAGACAATGCGCCCGTCGTTTGGTGCCCACCAATAGCCCGTATCGCGATCCATTTCTTCTTGAGCGATGAATTCCGCCATGCCGTATGTGATGGCATCGCTTGCTATAGGTGACAGCGCTACTTCTTCGTTCGTGCCAAGCTTAAGGGCAATCAATTGTCCCTCTCGAATGAAGGACACATAACCACCTGCGGGAGAGATCTGAGCATCAGTCTCAAACTCGGGTGTGCGTGTCAGACGGCGCGGGGCGCTCGGGTTTGCGACCTGCACGTAATAAAGGTCGCCACCAAGTGGTGCCAGAATAGCCTCGCCCTTTTTATCCCAATCGTAGGAGACAAGGCCACGTGTGCCAGCCAAACGTTGGCGTTCTCGCCGCGCGGCTTCTGCTTCTGAAAGAGCACCCTCCTCGGGCACCAACGCTTTGGAATCAACCAGCATAAAAGGCGCGCCACCACCAACAGGTGCCGCCCAAAGGTCGAGGCGCAAGAAATCGCGCTCATTCGGCCGAAGCCATGTTACCAGTTTGCCGTCAGGCGAGAATTTAGGCGCACGCGCGACTGGCCCATTAAGAGCAGGATCTTCAAACAGACGGTCCAGCGTAATGCTTCCGGCGGTGGGCACCGTAGCCGGGACATCTTGTGCATGCACAAGGGCGGGTAGAATGGCGAGAATCGCCAGGAAGGTCGAAACAGAGCGCATGGTTCTATTTGGCAAGGGTTCAGCCTTCCGGCAAGCCTTGATGCAAAAGCGCCCACACCCGCAGGGCGCTTGCTAACGGGCGGTCGCCTCGCTGGCTGTCAATCTCGCCGATCAACCCGGCGAGCGATAAGCGGCGTTGACGCGCATTCGCTTCGAGCGCGGCCCAAAATTCAGCCTCCAGCGCGACGCTTGTTGCGTGTCCTTCAAGAGATACCGATCGCTTAATCAAGCTCATGATCTGTGGCCTTAGTCAGGAAATGTCCATCTAGCCGTGTCTTCGTTTGATTTTTGGCCTTTTCTGTGGCGAGCTTTTCTAGTTTCTTGCGACCGAAGGCAACACGATTGGCGTCGCCCTTGGCACTGTGCTCAGCGCGCACTTTGGCTTTGCGTGCCTGTCTTAAATTGATGATCTCAGCCATGAACCGAATCTAGCCTGTCGGAGCCTCAAAATCCATCAGCGGGAAGGGGTTGGCGGGCTGGCTGCGCAGTTATAGGCGCGTCGAGATAAAGCTTCTGGCTTCAGAACAGCTTCCTGAAGTTGCCGTTCCATCTCGCCCTGAACCAGTTGAGGTACTTTTTCGCTTGAAATGCCATATGCCTCTGCTGCAGTATAGACCTCTGCCAGCCAGCGGTTGCTGCTCTCGCTAACACCTGGTTCTTGTGCCCAAGCGGGCGCTGCCATCGCCGTCACTTGAATTGCAGCAGCACACACCAACGAGTCTTCGAGACGTGATAGCGCCGTTGGGTCTTCCCCAAAGACGGCTTGCATCTCTGCCGACGTAGGCTCTGTTGCGACTTGTTGAGAGTGCTGTTGGGCGAAAGCTGGTAAGCTCCACCCTGTCAAAAGCGAAAAAAGGATCAAATTGGCACGCATGTTCACTCACTTTGTTGTTGCGCCTCACCTTGCAGGCGATGGGCCAAACAAAATTAGTCTTGTTCTTGTGCTCAGACTTTATTGCGGCAAAGTTTGGTTGAGTTCAAGGTAAGCTCCATCAGCATCAAAGAACTGACACCCTAAAACTCGGATAGGCGGCGCACCAGGGATACGAGGCGGGTAGACTGAGACTTTGGGCTTCACCACCATCCGCACACCGGGCGCAAGTTTGGCAGCATCACAAGCCTTTTGAGCGTCAGCCACCGCTGCCACCATGATATGGCTTCCTGGACCCAATACTTTCGGCCGATCGACCTTTGGGTGATCGGGGCGATCTGTGTATTGAATTAGGCCAATCCAGCCAATCCAAGGATCATTGGCATTCAACAACACCAATCGGATCGGCCGTGGCGGCCCACCTTGGGCAAAGGCAGCGCTAGAGACATTCATGCGCTCATCATAATTGACCCGCATGCCTAAACCATCGCGATAGAGTTTTAGCGAAGTTTCCATGTCGCGCACGATGATGGTGGTGCGGCGAATATCAATTGGGACGCGCTCAACGGGGGTTACAATCTTGGTTGGGTCTTTGGCTGGTTCAGCGCCCTGGCCAGATGGTGCGGCCTGTTGCGCCACTGCAAAGCCCAGCCCCAAACCGGCTGCTAGGACGCCTGAGAGAAAGAGTGCCTTCAATGACTGACACATGGCCGCCGCCCCCCATAAAATATATCTTTTGTTTAGAGGCTGCGGGAACAGATGCAAGCTCAAATCAGCTTTTCAGGATTTTGGTCTGAGAAATGCTTGTTTAAGCAACAACGCCAAGGCGGCGCAGTGCGTCTTGACCTAAAGCGGTCTGACGGTTGTAGTAGGCTACACCCGCCGTGTTGCCACCGGCGTTTTGGGCGGCTTTGGCAGCATTTTGCTTGCGCAATTCGACCTGAGTCGGGTCAGATGAAATTTCCCGATAGCCAATCCGTAACCGTCGAAGCACACCATCGAACGAATCTGTCAAAGCCTTCGCCTTTGCCTTGTCGGAGACATCACCTTCCAACGGCATTTCCAAGGAAATGATGGGCGGTGGATCCGAAACCGATTTGGTGCCGGGCTTTTTAGGCGCTGGCCGTGGAATGGCTACACCTGGTTCAAGGCCCAACTGGGTTAGCGCATCTGCAACCCCATCGGTGGCCTTCAATTCGATTCGGTCGCCGGCTTTTGGTGTGATGACGAGGCTCTCAATACCTTTGAGCGAACGGGCCTCGGCAGTCCCATCGCGCATCAGGACTCTGTTTAGCTTTGCTGCCAAGGTCCGCATGGTTTCGCCTTGCGCGATCGTGATTTTCTTTTCGCTGCCGCCATTCACGATGACGCTGAATTGGTCGCCGGCTCGCAGGCCAGTGCGGTCGGTCAAAGCATCAGAGATGCCAAAGCTCAAGGTACCTTGCGGAATGCCCATGGAGTCGAGAGTTTGGGAAACTGAAGGGGCGAGGGCAATTGAAATTGGTGCATTAGCCAATTGTGGCGCCGCGCGACTAAACGCCTGCAAGCCGGTATCCGCATCAAGGCCGACGATGGAGCTTTCGCGTGCTGTACTCGCAGGGGTGGAGCCATTCGCAGGCGTTACGGTGACGGTCTCCGTCGCATAAGCCACTTGATCGCCAGCAGCGGTCAGAGCGCGAATTGCCTCACCCGTTGACTGGGCTTGGAACAACACGGTTTCGGAACTTATGTCCATGGCAACCAGTTTGTTTGCCGTCGAATCTGCGGCCGTACGCCCTGCCAAGAATATCCGGCCACTCGAGTCTGAAGCTACCATAGTTACAGCGCTTAAATTGCTGGCAGCAAGATTATTGGTCGCCCCGCTGGCAATGCCGGTCAAAGTATCAAACTTGCCCATGCGGGCGCCACCGCTTTCATTCCAGACAGCAACCGCTTGGCCGTTGGCAATCGCTAAGCCTGCTGGCGTATCGTCTCCGGTAGTGCCTAGGGCGGTTGTGAAGCGAAGCGTGCCGGACGCTTCAAAAGCCTGCAGATAAACGTCTTTTCCGCCTAAAGCAGTAGCCCCGCCATAGCTATTGGTTGTCGTCCCCATCACGAAAACACTGCCGTCTGCGCCAACTTGCACATGGGTTGCATTGTCGCTGCCAGTGGCCCCTTGTTGGTGATACCACTTGTCTCGGCCTTCGAGGTCAAACGCTGCAACAAATGAATCGAGTCCATTGCCTGTTGTGCTGCTGGCGGTATCGGCACGACCGTTGACGGAGCCAGCAACGGCCAAAGTCCCATCCGCGCCAATGGCCAATGAGAAGCCTTGAGCCGGAGCCGCAGAGCCTAAGGCGCGCGTCCATACAATTTGGCCCGTCGTGTCGTATTTCATCAAGACGACGTCGCTTTTGTCCTTGGGCGTTTGGCCATTCACTTTGCCAGTCGCATCGGCAATCACATAAAGCGAGCCATCTGAGCCCACCACCGATGCACGTGCACCAACAGTGGAGCCTTTGACGGCTGAAATGTCTGAGGTGAAGGACGCCAAGTTATCGGTACCTTCGAGGCCGGTCATCTTGCTCACGACGCTTTGGGTAGCTTTGTCCACCGTCTTGCCGCCAGCGACATAAAGGGCTGGCTTAGTGTCACCTGCAGCGGCTTCAAAAGAGAGCGATTCGAGTGACGTGGTGGTGATCCTCATCCGTTGCTGAACGGTGGCCGTCCCGCCCTTGGTGGTGGCGGGGATTGTGGTTTCAACCCGTGCGAACCGGCTTTCAAACCCTGCAGCTTCAAGCTTGAGGTTGATAAAATTCGCCACATTTCCAATGGTGCGATCGGTTGTGCCCATTTCAGACAGATTAATATCGAAGTTTGTCGCGACCCCGCCTTTGGTCACCTTTAAAGTGAACCGACGGTCTCCCAGGAAGCCTTCTGGAATCGCGGTCAATTCGCCATTGACCAGCGGCTTTGTATCATATTGTAAGAGGCCTTTGGGAATACCTTCCCCTTCGTGGCGAGTTAAACGACGACCTCCGATCAGAAAGGCTCCATCGAGCTTGGTCGCATTAATGTGATTGTTAAGTTCCTCAATCCCTTTGGTGATGCGATCCTGCAGGCGCTTGCGGGTCTCAGCGCTTATGCCGTCCCTGGCAGCGGCATCAGCCAAGGCTTGCAATTTCTGAACACCGTTATGGATTATAAACAGGTTCCTGTCGTTTGGGTCCTTGACCGCGGAGCCCGCACCTGACCCCAGACTGGTATTGACCAAACGGCTAGCGCGCAGCGCATCGGTGGCCAATTGGGAGAGGGTAGGTGGCTTAGCTCGTGAATCCCACGGCGCCATTCGTGCAATTTGACGCTGTGTTGGTGGTCCAGTCGGGGCAGCGGTCGCGGTGTTGGTTAGAGCCGACAAGTCAATAGACTGCACAGACGGGTTGGAAAACCCGCCTGAATTCAACAGACTAATGACATTGGCATTGATAGCCACCGATCAGCTTCCTTAACTCGCCACACGAATTCCTAATTTTGTGAGCATTTTTAAGCACTTAAAATGGCCCAGAAAGGTTGCAATGGGCTTAATTTTTTTGTGTCGGTTTTTGGGTGAGAGGGACGCTCGATTTGCTGCGTGCACCAGCGATCCAATTTTGCTTGTATTTGAGAGTAATTCGCATATAGTCTGCTGATGCCCCAGTCGCAGCCGATCCATGGTCTTGAAGCCGGTGCGCAACTTGCGCTGCATGCCATGCGTCGTGCGGCTGGACCTTCGGTGTTCCGGTGCCCGGTGACGGCAGAACGGGTCGAGACAGCACGCGCCGCCATGAGGAAACTGGCTAGCCTACTCTTAGTCTCCGGTCGGAAGCTAAGGCTCGGCGAATTGGGAAGCCTTGAGCCTTCGCCTGATGAGCGGACGCTCCTAAATGCCTTAGCTGCCGCGCAGGCAGCCGATGAAGATGCTCTCATTGCCGCGCTGCGCTGGTTGGCTGGCTTTGAGCCGGGCCCCGAAATGACTGAGACGACGAAGATCGCAGCACTTGCGTTTGCCGAAGCCGGCTGGAAGTGGGGTGCCACTCAGAGTCCTAGAGCACCTGAGCCGCCATTCGGGATGAGTCCGGTTCGGGCCATTAGCTGACCCAAACCGAACAATTTCAGCAGTCTAGTTAACGATTATGCCCTTGGGTGGGCTATCGTTTTGCCCAGTGAAGCCATTGAAGCTCAGCTCATTACTACCAGGCTGCGCCGTCACGACAACAGTTTCACCATCTTTGATGGCTCCAGATAGTATGAGCCGAGCTAGCGGGTCTTGCACATCTTTTTGGATGACCCGTTTTAAAGGGCGAGCCCCGTAAGCGGGCTCATAGCCTTTATCCGCCAACCAAGTTTTGGCGGCGTCATCCAGCGTGATTTTGATATCACGGGAAGCCAAAAGTGCTTCCAAACGTCGCAGTTGGATTGGTACAATCCGGTCCATCTCAGCCCGGCCCAGCCGTCGGAACAAGATGATCTCGTCAATCCGATTGATGAATTCAGGACGGAAATTGCCACGTACGGCTTCCATCACCATCGGCCGCACAAGTTCAACATCTTCGCCATCATTCTGCTCCGCCAGATATTGGCTACCTAGATTGGACGTCATGACGAGGATCACATTTTTAAAGTCCACGGTCCGGCCTTGGCCGTCAGTTAGACGTCCATCGTCAAGCACTTGTAGGAGAACGTTGAAGACGTCGGGGTGTGCTTTTTCGACTTCATCAAACAGCACAACTTGATAAGGCCTGCGCCGTACGGCTTCGGTCAAGGCCCCGCCTTCGTCATAGCCCACGTAGCCGGGAGGCGCCCCGATCAGGCGGCTGACGGAGTGTTTTTCCATATATTCCGACATGTCGATTCGTGTGACCGCGCTGTCGTCGTCAAACAAGAACTCCGCCAATGCCTTCGTAAGTTCGGTTTTACCGACCCCGGTGGGGCCAAGGAAAAGGAAAGATCCGATCGGTTTGTTGGGGTCTTGCAGGCCCGCGCGCGACCTGCGAACCGCATCAGAAACCGCCTCAAGCGCCTCTTCTTGACCGACTACACGGGCGCGCAACGTGTCTTCCATCGCGAGCAATTTCTCGCGTTCGCCCTCCAACATGCGTTCGACAGGTACGCCAGTCCAACGGGCCACGACGGCGGCGATTTGCTCGGCATCGACCACTTCATGCACCATGCTTTCGCCACTGGTCTCAGCCTCTTTCAAGGCCTTCTCCAGATTGGGAATGGTACCATACTGCAGTTCGCCGGCTTTCGCGTAATCGCCACGGCGGGTCGCGTCGGCCAGTTCTAGATTGAGCTTTTCAAGTTCCTCTTTCAGCTTGGTAGAATCGGCAAGCTTCGCTTTTTCCAGGCGCCAGGTTTCAGTCATGTCATCTGACTTAGCCTGCAGCGTGTCGATCTCATCCTCCAGCCTTTCCAGCCGTTCGATGGATGCTGGGTCCTTTTCTTTGCCTAGCGCAGAGGCTTCGATCCGCAATTGCATCAACCTTCGGTCGATTTCATCCAATTCTTCTGGCTTACTGTCGACTTGCATGCGCAAGCGGGCCGACGCTTCATCCATCAAATCGATGGCTTTGTCAGGCAAAAAGCGATCGGCAATGTAGCGTTTAGACAACGTGGCCGCAGCTACAATCGCAGCATCAGAGATGCGAACCCCATGATGGACCTCGTACTTTTCTTTCAAACCACGCAGAATAGAGATGGTGTCCTCAACGCTAGGCTCGTCAACAAATACGGGTTGGAACCGCCGCGCGAGGGCAGGGTCCTTTTCGACATGCTTGCGATATTCATCAAGCGTCGTTGCCCCGATGCAGCGCAATTGGCCGCGTGATAGGGCAGGCTTCAACAGATTGGACGCGTCCATCGAGCCTTCGGACTTGCCGGCCCCAACAAGCGTGTGCATCTCATCAATGAATAGCACGATGCCACCATTCGCGGCTTCAACTTCGCTCAGGACAGCTTTGAGGCGTTCCTCAAACTCGCCGCGGAATTTTGCGCCGGCGATCAAGGCACCCATATCTAAGCTCATGAGTTTCTTGTTTTTAAGGCTCTCAGGCACGTCGCCATTGACCATGCGCAAGGCGAGGCCCTCTGCGATGGCCGTCTTCCCGACGCCAGGCTCCCCGATCACGACAGGATTGTTCTTGGTACGCCGGGACAAAACTTGCACACAACGGCGGATTTCATCATCACGACCGATTACGGGGTCGAGCTTTCCGTCGCGCGCTGCTTGGGTTAAATCGCGCGCATACTTCTTCAGCGCCTCATAATTATCGTCTGCGTTGGCCGTGTCGGCTGTTCGACCGCTGCGCATCATGCCGATCGCAGAGTTAAGCGAGGTCGGGGTAACACCCGCTGCCTTTAGCGCTTCAGCCGCTTTGGTTGTGCGAGCAGTTGAGATGGCTAGCAAGAGCCACTCAGCGGCTACAAAACTGTCGCCTGCCTTGCTGGCGGCATCTTCCGCACCCTGCAGAATCCGGGCGGTCTCCGGCGGCATATAGATTTTGTCTTCGCCGCCTTCGACAACGGGCAGGCCCGCTACTGCAACATCAGTGGCCAATTTGGCCTCATCGGGTCGCCCACCGGCAGACCGGATTAAGCCAGCAGCCAATTGTTTGTCGTCATCCAACAGCGCCTTCAGCAAATGTTCGGGAGTAAAATACTGGTGTTTGCGCTTGATCGCTTCCATTTGTCCGGCTTGGACAATGGCGCGGGCACGTTCGGTGAATTTATCTAGGTTCATCGCGATAAAGCCTAAAGTTAAGAACAGGGGAGGCCTAGGAACTAGGATCGTTGCCCTTTCAGTTAGGTGTGGCGTTTCAGCAACACAAGAGGGGCAAGCCAACTCATTTTGAAGTGCGCCTTTTCGTCCTTTTCATCGGGCCCTGTACGCTTCTTAAATAGGCAATCAGCCCATCGATTTGACCGGGCTCAAACTGGAATTCGGGCATAGGACCGTGGCCAACCAAAATGCCCTCGCTGAAAGCTTCTGCTAAATTATCAAGCGGATAGCGCTGCGCCAAAGTAGCAAAACGTGGAGCTTGCGGGTTTGGGCTTTGACCGCGCTTGCCAATCGCATGGCAAGTTGCGCAATGCGATTTAGCCAAGTTGCGCCCTACCTCAATGGCTTGTCTTTGAGTTTGGGCATCAGCCGCAAAAACAGGCGTCACAAAGCTGGCTATCAGAAAGGCGCTCAGTCCCAGTCGTGCCATCATACCTGTGCCCTACATTTGAGTCGTGAAGCATTCTTCACGCTGTAAACTTCCCACCTTTGACAGCGGATGTCCATGCGCGCGCGTCTCAGGCATCTCCTTGCCCGCAAGGGTGGCAAAACCGTCAAAATACTGTCATCCTGCGGACATAGCTGCGTGCCAGCTTGCAGTGCCTGCTTTGTCTCGAGAATATGAAAAGTCCCCATGCCTGAAAGTTCGTCTGAACGTAACGCTCTGAATTGGCCCGTCATAGCCACCATTTTGAGTGTGTTGTTTGTTGCATGTGGTTTGATCTATGGGCTCAGCCAAAATGCAATGTTGACGCTGTCGGGTGGTATCGGCGTCGGTTTGACGCTGGCCATCGGCTGGTGGCTTGGTGCAGACACCGCCAAGACCTTGTTCGAAAGAGAAAACTTTTTGGGTCAGGGTGAGGTTACCTCACGCGCTGACCCGAGTCCCTTGAATGAAGGGGCGAGCGCCACCTTGGTCCGAGACGCCGTGCGCTTTGCGCGATCTGCCATCGAAGCAACCCCCAATCCAGTTCTAATCGTCGATGCGGCAGGTCGTTTGGTTGGGACCAACCAACCGGCCCGAGACCGCTTCTCAATTGATACTGGCCAAGTACGCTTTAGCGCTGTGATTCGGAGACCGAATTTGGTGGATGCGGTCAGCGATGTGTTCAAAACAGGCGTGACCCGCACGTTATCCATCGAGAGCCGTGTGCCGGTTGACCGTTACGAGCGCGTCTCGATCGCCGCTTTTGAGGCCGACCATGAGCGCTTTGTGCTGCTGTCGATCCAAGATGAGACCGAGGCCCGCATGTCAGAACGGATGCGAGCGGACTTCCTAGCGAATGCGAGCCACGAATTGCGTACCCCTCTGGCAGGGATTGTTGGCTTTATTGAAACCCTGCGTGGCCCAGCCCGTGAAGATGCGGTCGCCCGTGATCGGTTTTTAGAGATTATGCACTTGCAGGCAGACCGGATGAGTCGCCTGATCTCCGACTTGCTCAGCTTGTCCCGGATTGAGCTTAATGAACATGTCGCTCCAACTGCGCGATCTGACTTTGCTGCAGCAGTGCAGGAAATTGTTGAAAGTTTGCCGCCGGATAAGCAGAAGCGCATTCAGTTCAAGGCGGGTGATGATCCCCTTTGGGTGATCGGGGACTGGGACGAAATTCAGCAGATCGCCGCCAACCTAATTGATAACGCGCTTAAATATGGCGGCGCACAATCTGAAGTCCGCATAATCCTGTCCGCTTGGCTCGACCGTGAGTCTGCATTGAGGTCGGCAATGCGAGAGTGGGACGGGGCGTCGCGCCTGCCACTTACCAGTCCAGAAGTAGATCGGGATCGCCTATATTGTACTTTGCGAGTTGAGGATTCAGGCCCTGGAATCGCACGTCAACATTTGCCTCGCTTGTCAGAGCGCTTTTACCGGGTGGAAGAAACAGCCTCGGGCAAAAGTGGAACCGGTTTAGGCTTGGCAATCGTTAAACATATCGTCAATCGCCATCGCGGCGGATTGGTGGTGGAGAGCGAACAAGGCCGAGGGACTGCCTTTTCCGTCTATCTGCCACAACCACTAGAATTGGGTCCTGTACGGACAATGGCAGAAGTCCAAGCCAGCTAATGCTGGCCAGCGCGGCTAGTGTCATCGAAGTGTCATAAAAATGTAATCTTGTCTTCTCAGCAAGGCCTTAAGGGGCGGGGAAGGAATGGTGCCAGATTGTCTGGCGGGGGCGATGATTGTTCATGGATGCGTTCGCAGATCTGCCTGTAAGCCTGATTGCGGCAGCCATTGTGCTAGCTTTCGGAACTTGGGCTTGGCAAACCGGCGCAACAACAGCGTTGGCTTTGACCAATTCTGGCCAAGGCCGTTTGAACTCTCTTCCTGGATATCATGGTTGGTACGCCGTATTGTGGGTCGTAGGCCCCGCTTTGGCACTTTTGCTGCTGCATGAGTTGATTGCCCCATCTGCCATTCGCTCCCTTTTATCTCATAGCCTGCCGTCAGAGGTTTTGGCCCTGCCGAAAGAGCGCCTCGACCTATTCTTTGCGGACGCCAGCAAAATTGCTTTTGGAGGTACGCCCAGCCAACGCACCCCAGATGTGTTGGCTGCAGCTGAAGGGATGCGCGCCATTTCAGCAAATCTCAACATTGCTTTTGGCATTGGAGCCCTAGCGCTTTCCGCGCTTGGCTTCTTCCTGTCGCGTTCGCATTTGGGGCGGGACTTCCGCGCCCGCAACGCCGTTGAGGTTTGCATCAAGGCAGCCATGATGGTGGCCTCTGGCATTGCTATTTTGACCACTCTTGGCATTGTTTTGTCACTGCTTTTTGAAACTTTGAGATTTTTTTCTAACTACAGCCCAATTGATTTCTTGTTCGGCACGCAATGGAGCCCGCAAGTTGCCATTCGGGCCGATCAGATTGGTCAGTCCGGTGCATTTGGCGCTGTCCCCTTGTTTGCAGGCACCGCACTAATCATGGTGATTGCGATGGCGATTGCGATCCCTGTCGGCCTTGGGTCAGCCATCTATCTCTCCGAGTATGCCAGTGCGCGGGCACGCGCTGTTGTGAAGCCAGTGCTTGAGCTCCTCGCCGGTATCCCAACGGTCGTTTTCGGTTTTTTTGCCCTATTGACCGTTGCGCCCATTATTCGGGCGATCGGCACCAGCGTCGGACTTGATGTCTCGGCGCAAAGTGCGTTGGCGGCAGGTTTAGTGATGGGGATTATGATTATCCCCTTCATTTCCTCGCTGTCGGACGATGTGATCAATGCAGTTCCGCAAGCCTTGCGCGACGGCTCCTACGCCATGGGTGCAACCAAGTCTGAGACGATCGGTCGGGTCGTAATTCCCGCTGCTCTGCCAGGCATCGTTGGCTCTGTCTTGTTGGCTGTGTCTAAAGCCTTGGGCGAGACCATGATTGTGACCATGGCTGCGGGGCAGAATGCCAACCTCACCCTAAACCCTTTGGATATGGTGACCACGGTGACGGTGCAAATCGTGACATTGCTAACGGGCGACCAAGAGTATGACAGCCCAAAGACTCATGCCGCGTTTGCGCTTGGGTTTGTCTTATTCTTCGTAACCTTGATCCTGAACATTATCGCATTGCGCGTCGTTCAAAAATATCGAGACAAATATGAGTGACAACGTCGCCCCTTCTCGGACCGCATTGCGGGATATCGTGAACCGTCAAATCAAGCGGCGTCATGCGGCTGAAACCCGTTTTCGCTGGTTTGGGATAACAATGGTAGCAACGGCAATTGCCGCCTGCGGCCTGCTACTTCTGTCGGTAATCGGCCAATCTATCCCCGCCTTGACGGAAAACCGTCTGCACATGACGTTGCAAGTCAACGCCAACAAAGCCGATCCAATGGGCAATCGGAACCCGGCGGAAATTCGCGAGCAAGGCAATTTCTACGGTTTGGTTCAAGACGCCTTAATCCAGCGTTTCCCCACCGCTGAAGCAGAGGGGAAGCTGGATGATTTGTTCGATGTTGTAACCTCGCTCGCAGCTGTTCCTATCGGGCGTACGCTGGCGCAGGATCCTAGTCTGATTGGCAAGAACTTAGATGTATCTTTGCCGATCAATGATGATCTCGATCTATTTTTGAAGGGCGCTTATGGCAAAACCCGCGTCAGCCAAGGCGAAGAGCCCTTAACCGAAACCAGAGCCGCAGACGGCACCTATACTTTGTCCGGTGGTCGTGAACCATTTGCGAAGCCCGTCGCTAATTTACGCGAAGATTTGGCCGTCGCAGCCACAGAGCTTGAAACAGCGCTTGGCCTAAAGCGCCAACGTCTGAACATTGCGCAAACCCAAGTTGCAGCTCTTAATACGCGGGTTGCAGAGCTGAAAGCTTCTGGTGGGCCGGGTCTGGCAGCAGCCGAATCTTTGGCAGACCAAGCTCAGACACTTGTTGATACTTTAACGGGCGAGACCGAGGTCGATGCAGCAACGATTGCCGCCTATCGTGCTGCTGTGAAGGGCGAAGGTGGGGCGATTGTACTCAATGACGACAAGCCCAGCATTCTGGTTGAGGTTCGCGGTGCAACCTATAAGCTGACACGCATCGCACCTACCGCTGCCCAGGGCGTACTCTTGGCACGCAGCTCTAAAGGGGCGGCGGATTACGTTTGGCGGACGGTTCAGATTGCAACTCCTCAAAATGGCCGGGCCGTGAATGATGAGGTTATCGCTTTTGGCCGACAGTTGCAGAGCGAAGGGGCTATTCGCCCGGCTTTTAACACAACGATGTTCACCAATTCAGACTCGAACGAGCCTGAATTATCGGGTATTCTTTCCGCGCTGGTTGGTTCAATCTTGACGTTGCTAGTAACCTTCTGCACCGCCGTACCCATTGGGGTTGCAACGGCAGTTTACTTAGAAGAGTTCGCACCTAAGAATGCACTGACGGACTTTATTGAAGTCAATATCAACAATCTGGCCGCCGTACCCTCCATTGTGTTTGGGCTCTTGGGTTTTGCGGTTTTCTTGACCTTCTTTAACATGCCACGCTCTGCCCCGATTGTAGGCGGGATTGTACTAACCTTGATGAGCTTGCCGGTAATTATCATCGCCTCCCGGGCTGCCTTAAAGGCCGTCCCACCTTCGATTCGGGAAGCGGCGCTCGGTGTTGGCGCTTCGAAAATGCAGGCGATTTTCCACCATGTTCTGCCGTTGGCCATGCCTGGCATCATGACCGGCTCAATTCTCGCTATGGCCCACGCTTTGGGTGAAACCGCGCCTTTGCTGATGATCGGGATGGTGGCTTTCATTGCCGATGTGCCGACTAGTTTCACAGACTCGGCGACTGTTCTGCCAGTCGAGCTCTTCATGTGGGCAGGCCGTCCGGAACGAGCCTGGGAGCCACGCACGGCAATGGCAATTCTGATCCTACTTCTCTTCATGATATTGATGAACGCTGTCGCAATCTTCCTGCGACGCAAGTTCGAGCGCAGGTGGTAAACCCATGAATACGTTCTCTCAAAGCAGCTCTGAAGCTCATGGCGAAACCCATGCTGGGCGTGTTCAGCAATCGACAGGCATTTTGCCAGACATCAGCTCAAAAGTACGTGCGCGCGACGTCAATGTCTTTTACGGCACAAAGCAAGCCCTGTTTGACGTGTCCTTGGATGTGCCTGATGCCTCGGTGACCGCCTTTATCGGCCCATCTGGCTGCGGCAAATCTACTTTTCTGCGGTGTATCAACCGTATGAATGACACGATCGATTCCTGCAAAGTGACAGGCAGTATTCAAGTTGATGGCCGCGATGTGAATGACCGTGCGATTGACCCAGTTGTGTTACGGGCGTCGGTCGGCATGGTGTTCCAGAAGCCTAATCCATTTCCGAAGACAATTTTCGAGAATGTGGCCTACGGCCCGCGCATCCACGGCATTGCCAATGACAAGCAGGGCCTGGAACGTATTGTGGAGCAAAGCCTTCGCAAAGCAGGCCTTTGGGAAGAGGTGAAAGACCGTCTGCATCAGCCCGGAACCGGCCTTTCCGGTGGCCAGCAGCAGCGCTTGGTGATTGCCCGAGCCATTGCGGTCAATCCTGAAATCATCCTGATGGACGAGCCATGCTCCGCCTTGGACCCCATCGCGACCGCCAAAATTGAGGAATTGATCGATGAGTTGCGGCAGAATTTCTGCATCATCATCGTCACCCATTCTATGGCACAGGCCGCCCGCGTCAGTCAGCGAACGGCTTTCTTCCATATGGGCAAGCTGGTGGAAGCTGGACCTACTGAGGAGATTTTCACCAACCCGCGCGACAGTCGCACCCAAGATTATATAACTGGCCGATTTGGCTAAGACGTTTGCTCCCTAAATGGGGGCTTGAAAGTAAGTTGCCATGACAGAACATACCGTTCGTGCCTTTACCGAAGAATTAGAAGCCCTCGGGGCGGATTTGACTCGTATGGGCGGCTATTCAGAGCAAGCTTTGAGCGATGCAGTCACCGCCATTGCGCGCCGAGATGCGGGCCTTGCGCGCAGCGTAATTGACGGCGACAAGATGATCGACGAGCTTCAACGTGAGATCGAGCGGAAGATCATGCGCTTGTTGGCTTTGCGCCAGCCGTTAGGGCGCGATTTGCGCCAGACGGTAGCAGCCCTGAAGCTTGCCGCTGATTTGGAGCGCATCGGCGATCTGGCCAAAAACATCGCTAAGCGCGCTTTGACCATCCAAGAATTTGACCCGATTGCTTTGACCCGTAGCGTTGAGCGAATGGGCAAGATCGCCGTTACCCAGTTGAAGCAAGTGCTTGACACGTTTGCTTCGCGTGAAGTGGCGGGTGCTGTTTCGGTATGGATGCAGGATGAAGAGCTGGACGAGCACTATAACTCTCTTTTCCGCGAACTTCTAACCTACATGATGGAAGATCCCCGCATGATTGGGCCGGGAGCACATTTGTTGTTTGTGGCCAAGAATATTGAGCGGATCGGCGATCACTGCACCAATATGGCCGAAGTTATTTATTTCCTTGAAACCGGTGAAGACATCGGCATCGACCGGCCAAAGGCGGTCGATCCAGTCATGCCTCCCCTCCCACCATCGACTAATCAGGAGCCATTGTCATGACCCCGTATGTGCTTGTCGTTGAAGACGAAGACGCCTTAGCCACGCTCCTGCGTTATAATCTGGAAAAAGATGGCTATCATGTCGGCGTCGCTGTCGATGGTGAGGAAGCCCTGATGATGGCGTCAGAGCGCTTGCCGGACCTCGTCATTCTTGACTGGATGTTGCCAAAAGTGCCGGGCATTGAAGTTTGCCGGAGGCTGCGGGCCAAGCCAGATGCTCGCAACATCCCCATCATCATGTTGACCGCGCGTGGCGAAGAATCCGACCGGATTCGTGGCCTCGACACAGGTGCGGATGATTATGTCACGAAGCCATTTTCCACGACCGAACTTTTGGCCCGCGTGCGCGCCGTCCTTCGCCGAATTCGCCCAGGCCTTGCCGATGACCGTCTGGTGTTTGGCGACATCGTGGTCGACCGTGTATCCTACCGCGTGAAGCGGGGCGAGCGTGATGTCCATTTGGGCCCGACAGAATTCCGCCTACTGGATTATTTCATGCAACATCCCGGTCGCGTCTTTTCGCGCGAGCAATTGTTGGACGCAGTTTGGGGCTCTGACGTTTATGTCGAAGCCCGGACCGTCGACGTCCATGTCGGTCGCTTGCGCAAGGCATTAAATGAAGGCGACGAGATTGATCCTATCCGTACGGTACGCTCAGCCGGCTACGCACTCGACAAGGCCAATTAAGCCAGAGTTGGTCTAAACCGGGGCTTGCCCGGGTTTGCCCGGAAACCAGTCTGGATGGGCGAGTTCAAACCGTTCAAACACAAAGCCCGGTGCGACAACGCAGCTAACTAATGTCCAAGCGCCGAGGCTTTCGGCTGCTTGCCAAGCGCCTGCGGGCACAAGTGCTTGTGGCCGTTGTCCCGCTCTAAGGTCTGGCCCTAATCGATGCGCATACGCTTTCTGGCCATCTTCACTGATGCTCAGCGCTAACGGCCCGCCGGCATGCCAAAACCAATGTTCCCCCGCATCGACTCTGTGCCAAGCGGAGACTTCACCCGCTTGAAGTAGAAAATAGATACTGGTGGAAAAACCACGACCCTCGGGCCCTTCAGGGTCGCGAAACGTCTCAACATAATGGCCACCCTCGGGGTGAGGCTTCATCTCTAGCAGCGCAATGATCTCAGAAGCCGATAAATCGCCTGACAAGGCCCGCTGCATCAGAACTGGTCCTTCATTTGCCGCACGCGCCCAAATGCCTCATGAGCGGCGGCATCGGCGGCAATCCCGATCGCAGCTCTGACGCTGGGAAGGTCTGCCCGCACAAACGGATTGGTTGCTCGCTCAAGGCCAATGCTGGTTGGTACGGTCGGCAAGTTTTCGGCGCGCAAGCGGGTGATTTCGGCAATTCGGCTTGTCAGGGCAGCATTATCGGTCTCAATCGTTGCACAAAACCGCGCGTTGGCAGCTGTATATTCGTGCGCGCAATAAATGGTTGTCGCATCGGGCAACGCCATAAGGCGCGAGAGGCTAGCCCAAGCCTGTTCAGCGCTACCTTCAAACAGCCGCCCGCAACCCAACGCAAACAACGCATCGCCGACAAACGCCACTTGGTCTGCCGCAAAATAGAAGGCGATGTGCCCTAAGGTATGCCCGCCTACATCAATGACTTCCGCACTGCTGTCGCCCAAAGTGACGGTTTCACCTGGACGCACAATTTTTGCTAACGGGCTGATGCGTGCATGAACTTCCTCTGGCCCAATAGAAATGGTGCCGAGAGCCTTCTCGATGGCTTGATTGCCGCCGGCATGATCTGGATGCCAATGGGTGTTCCAGATCTCGTCGATCTGCCAGCCCAGCTTTTGGGCTTCGGCTAGAATGGCTGTAGCGTCCGGGGTATCAATACAGGCAACTTTGCCTGTGGCCGAATCGCGGACAAGAAAGCCATAATTGTCAGACAGACATGGAAACATATGAATGATAAGCATGTCTGTCCTTTAAGAGAGAAACTTGGTTTATCCTAGTCCCCATGCGCGTTGATGTTCTCGCCTTGCAAAGTTTTTATGCGGGCCCCTTGGGGCAGACCGCGCAGGCTATGGCTGGTCGCCGCATGGTTGATGCTTGGGGAGATTGTAAGGGTCTTGATGTTTTGGGCTTTGGTTATGCCACGCCCTATCTGACGCCTTGGCTGCCAACCGCGCGGCGGGTCACTGCCCTGATGCCAGCCACACAAGGGGTAGAGCGGTGGCCGTCGGGTGGGCCAAACCTTGCCTGTATTGGTGATGAGGACCGGATGCCTTTCACCGAAGCGATCTTTGATCGAATCTTGTGCGTGCATGCTTTAGAAGAGGCAGAAAATCCGCGCGTATTACTGCGCGAACTCTGGCGGTTGCTTGCTCCTGAAGGGCGTTTGATGATTGCGGTCGCCAATCGCGGTGGCATTTGGGCTCGCGCTGAATCAACCCCTTTTGGCCAAGGCAGACCGTATAGCCGCAGCCAGCTGGCAGGTCTTTTGAGTGACGCCATGTTTCAACCTGTAGCGTGGTCGCGCGCGCTCTATGGTCCGCCCTTGACCTGGAAAATGGCCACTGGCGGGGCGGCAGAGACTTGGGAAAGCGTGGGCGAACGGGCTTGGCCAGCGCTGGGCGGGGTCATTTTAGTTGAGGCGGTGAAGCGTCTTTATGCAGACAGTCTTCCCGGCCAAGGTCGACGCGTGTTGTTAGCCCAGCCCGCGGCCGCACGTTTTTGAGGCAATCACCGCAAAAGTCGCTCAAAAATTGTGCTAAGATCGTCCGCCCTGCCGTCTGGCATTGAAAGCAGGTCACAAGCGCTGCTGATTGTCTAATCTAGAATGTGATGGAATAATCAGGGTCTGGTTCCTGAGAACGAACCCGATGTTAAGTGAGGGGAACAGAATGAAGCTTGTCACCGCCATTATCAAACCTAGCCGTCTCGACGCGGTGCTTGATGCGGCAACCGAAGCCGGCATTTCGGGCCTAACGGTTACCGAAGTTCGCGGTTACGGTCGTCAAAAGGGCAAGACCGAAGTTTATCGCGGTGCCGAATACGAAGTGAAGCTGCTGCCTAAGGTCAAAATTGAGGCCGTGGTCACCGACGACATGGTCGACAAAGTGGTTGAAGCTTTGGCTGGTGCTGCCAATACCGGCAAGATTGGCGATGGCAAAATCTTTGTCGTCGACGTCGAGATGGCCCTGCGTATTCGCACGGGCGAGAAAGACGCTGCGGCAATCGCTGGCTAAGGCTTGCTTAAAGTTCAGACCAAGAGGGCGGCCCAATGGTGTCGCCCTTTTTTGTTGTTTAAAACTGGGTGCGGTCTGCCCAATTTGGTCGAGAGAGCCGATCTCGTGGGGCTACGCCATGAACGCTGTCAATCACACTAGGTCTGGCATACCAAGAAAACAGGACCATGCTGCCGACGAAGGGGACTAGGTTCAAAAGCATCCAAGAACCAGACTTGCCCACATCATGAAGGCGACGCACGCTGGCCGAGAAAATTGGCAGCGCATGAATGGCACCAAAGGTCATCGTCATCGTGCCGATTTTGATCTCTGGCGTGCCATCCGTGAGAGCAGACAAGAGGACCGCGCTATCCACTGAAATAGCCACGCAACTCAGCGCCAACACCATCAATAGAAAGTACCAATAAGCGCGCCGGGTCAGACGCCCTGTAAGGTCCAGCATATGGGTCAGGGCATGAAGATAATTAGTTACCATGGTGCGAAAGTAACACCATGGCCTTTGCAAACCCTTGAGCGGGCCCGTAAAATTGGACGGGTGTGTGTTCAGGTGAGGGTCGCGCGCATTTGGGAATCGTGGCTTAGTTTTAACGCTATGGTTGTTTCCAGTTCTTTGAGGTGTGAGAATTCGTGATGAATGCGCTTGCGCAACTCCACCTTTCCCACAATTGGCTGCGGGCGTGGTTTGCCATTCTGACGCTGATCTTGGCTGGGATTGCTATTTATCTTCAACTTGGGCTGTCGAGCTATTTTTTGTCGCGTTATGCGCTCCTCGAACGGCAAGCCACAGCGCCTATCGTTGTGTTGTCCCAGAAGCAGGGGACCGATCGGTATGTAAAGATACCTGATGAGGCGATCGCTCAAATCGGTCGAAGTCCTAATGTTGGCTACTTTGAACTGATCCGACAAAAGCATACCTATTTGGGTATCGGCACAAAGGGACAAGGATTTGGCGCAAACATCATTGACCCAAACGAGCCCGCATTATCAGCGCCACTGGTTATGCCGACCGAAGCTAAGCAACTGCTCCAAATACCAAATTCAGTTTTACTGACGGACGAAGATGCGCGGTCTAGCGGCCTTGGACTTGGCGACGAATTTATCCAGCGCGGTGTCAAACTTCGTGTTGTCGGGCTCATGGATGGGAACCTCGGACCTCGCGGGAGCTTGGTCTCCCGAGAAACTGTTGAAACCCTGAACAATGCCGCAGATCGGAAACGGGACACGCCAGTCTATTCAATCTTAATTGCTCCAAAGGCAGGCACGTCAGTTGGCCAAGCGATTACTGGCCTCAATCGTGAGTTAAAGGCGCTCGGCGCGCAGGCCATGAGCCGGGAGCAATTGACCCAAAAGGTCATCGAGGATGCCCTAAAGGATCAGCGTGACATTCGTGCATTTATCTATCTTGCCATCTTCATTGGGGTGATCGCTTTATTGATCATCTCTCAGGCAATTCATGCCATGATTGCAGGCCAGCGCGTTGAATTTGCCACACTGCTTGCCATGGGAGTGCCTAAGTGGCGGGTGGCCCTTTTGGTACTTGAGCAGACGGTTTGGATCGGCTTGATCGCATCGGCCTTTGCCCTCTCCGGTGGCCTCGTGGGCCAATTGGTTTTGGAGAAGGCGGGTGTTTACATTCTCCTCTATCCCTCGCAGGTTCCGCTCGTATCAGGTGCCATTCTTGTGACATCATGCCTTGCAGGCATGATGTCATTACCAACTATTTTTGGTCTCAAACCAGTTGAGTTGTTGCGATGACGGAGGCCCCAATCCTGTCCGCAAGTGCGATTTCCAAGTCCTTTGGACGCGGCGCAGCTGCCGTGCGGGCGCTTGATGGTGTAAGTTTCTCGGTTGAGCGGGGCAGTCTTACGCTGCTTAAAGGTGCCAGCGGGTCGGGCAAATCCTGTCTGCTTGCGGCTTTATCCGGTCTGCAAAGACCGGAGAGTGGCAGCGTGATCGCCAAAGGCACAGACGTGTGGGCACGAGGCGGACGATCTGCCGAGCGCTTTCGTCGCCAGCATTGTGGTTATGTCTTTCAGACCCCGGGGCTTTTCCCGTCCCTGACGGCTTGGCAGCAAGTCTTTGTCCCGTTGCGGCTTTTGGGCGTTCCCGTTGCAGACGCTAAGGCAAGGGCATCCCATTATCTCGAACTAGTTGGTTTGATTGACCGCGCCCAATCGAAGCCAAGTCAATTGTCTGGAGGACAAAATCAACGGGTTGCTATCGCGCGCATGCTAGCAAAGCGGCCTGCCTTCATCTTCTGTGATGAACCCACGTCGGCATTAGATGGCCGTAATGCCGTCATGGTCGCAAAACTGCTGAGCGCGGCAGCCGTAGAGCAAGGCGCAACTATTCTTTGCGCCACTCATGATGATCGTTTGGTGCCTTTTGCCAATCGCGTGATCGAGCTGGAAGAAGGCCGTTTGGTCTCTGACACGGCGGAGCCTAAGCCATGAGAATCTTACACTTTTTCGGCACCGTTTGGGGCTGGCTTATCCTCGCTTTGATCCCTGCTCTTTGGGCTCTCACGATCCTCAGTGCCCGCGAAAACGAACGGACTGATTTCAACCTGCGTGTCTGGAACGGTGTCGAAGCGAGTCAGAAACCCACTCCCTAGGCTTTAGCCTCCACTTGCGCCTCTTGGGCCATGCGTTCGGCTTGGGCGAGGCGGCGTTCTTCGTGTTTGAGCAAGGTCTCTTTCAAATAGCGGCCAGTCCATGAGCCTGCAACCAAGGCCACCTCTTCAGGAGTGCCCTCGGCGACAATCAAGCCACCGCCATCGCCGCCTTCAGGGCCCAGATCAATCAACCAATCGGCTGTTTTGATCACGTCCAAATTATGCTCAATCACCAAGACGCTGTTGCCCTGATCCACCAGTTCTTGCAGCACTTCCAGAAGCTTACGTGTATCTTCAAAATGCAGACCGGTGGTGGGCTCATCAAGAATATAGAGCGTTCGCCCCGTAGCACGGCGCGACAATTCCTTGGACAGCTTCACCCGTTGGGCTTCCCCGCCAGACAAGGTGGTCGCCTGCTGGCCGACTTTCACATAGCCGAGACCCACCCTAACCAGCGTCTCCATCTTGTCGCGAATAGAGGGTACGGCTTGGAAGAAGCCCGCAGCCTCATCCACCGTCATGTCCAAAACTTGCGCGATGGATTTGTTGCGATAAGTGACTTCCAAGGTCTCCCGATTATAGCGCTGGCCGTGGCAGACGTCGCAGGTGACATAGACGTCCGGTAAGAAGTGCATTTCGATCTTCTGCACGCCATCGCCTTGGCAGGCTTCACAGCGACCACCCTTGACGTTGAAGCTGAACCGGCCCGGGCCATAGCCGCGCGCCTTTGACTCTGGCAGTGCAGCAAACCAGTCGCGGATTGGACCGAAGGCACCAGTGTATGTAGCAGGATTGGATCGCGGCGTGCGGCCAATCGGGCTCTGGTCAATATCAATCACCTTATCGAGGTGGTGCAGACCTTCCAGTGCCTTATGTGGACCGGGCACTTCATTTGCCCCGTTCAAGCGACGGGCGAGGGCCTTATAGAGCGTCTCGAGAATAAGGGTGGACTTGCCCCCGCCTGAGACACCGGTCACGCAGGTGAAAATTCCCAGTGGAATATCAACCGAGACATTCTTGAGATTATTGCCAGTTGCCCCTTCGATGCGAAGGAATTTCTTGGGATTGCGACGACGGCGCTTTGGCGGGATCGGGATCGATTTTTCCCCGCGCAGATAGGCCCCGGTCAGGCTACCCTTGGTCGATTCAATGTCAGCTGGCTTGCCTTGTGCCACAACTTGGCCGCCATGAATGCCGGCCAGCGGCCCCATATCGAGCACATGGTCTGCTGTCAGAATCGCTTCCTCATCATGCTCAACCACGATGACGCTATTGCCGAGGTCACGCAGACCTTTGAGCGAGGTCAAAAGGCGGGTGTTATCGCGCTGATGTAAACCGATGCTGGGCTCATCTAGGACATAGAGCACGCCGGTAAGTCCCGAGCCAATTTGGCTGGCCAGTCGGATGCGCTGGCTTTCGCCCCCTGAAAGGGTCGCCGAACCACGATGCAAAGTGAGATAATCCAACCCGACATCGACCAAGAAGCGCAGGCGCTCCTTGATCTCTTTCAAAACTCGGGTCGCGATTTCCAACTCTTTAGGCGTAAGCCGGCCTTCTAAATCGACAAACCAATCGCGCGCGCCCCGGATCGAACGCGAAGACACCACTGAGACATCTTCGCCCCCGACGCGCACCGCGAGTGCTTCGGGCTTTAAACGCTTACCGTCGCAGGTCGGGCATTTTTGGGCGGATTGATAGCGGCCCAATTCCTCTCGCGACCAGGCCGAGTCAGTCTCGCGCCAGCGCCGTTCTAAATTGGGGATCACGCCTTCAAAGGTCTTGGTGGTTTCATACCGCCGCGCGCCATCATCATAGACAAATTTCACCTTTTCGGTACCCGATCCATAGAGCACAAGCTTCTGAAAGCTTTCTGGAAGTTTTGTCCAAGGGGTCGTCAACGCAACTTCGGCATGGCGCGCTAGGGCTTGCAAGGTTTGGGTATAAAGCGGTGAAGCTCCCTTCGCCCATGGTGCAATAACGCCGTCATTCAGGGTCTTGCTGGAATCGGGTACCACCAACTCTTGGTCAAATTTCAGCTGCACGCCTAAGCCGTCGCAGGTAGGGCAAGCACCAAAGGGATTGTTGAAGGAGAATAGGCGCGGCTCGATCTCTGGGATGGTAAAGCCGGACACCGGGCAGGCAAATTTCGCCGAAAACAGCATCCGTCGTGCGACGCCCTTATCATCCTTTTCATCGGCGAATTCAGCCAAAGCGATGCCATCCGCCAAGCGTAAGCAGGTCTCAAAACCCTCTGCCAGACGTTGTTCGATGCCTGAACGAACCGCAATGCGATCGACCACCACATCAATGTCATGCTTCAATTTCTTGTCGAGGTCAGGGGCATTCTCAAGCTCATAATACTCGCCATTGATCTTAGCGCGCACAAAGCCTTGCTTGATCCAGCTTTTAAATTCTGTCTTAAACTCACCCTTCCGGCCGCGCACAACGGGTGCCAATAGGAAGAGACGCGTGCCTTCCGGCAGGACAGTAATTTTGTCTACCATCTGGCTGACCGTCTGGCTCTCAATTGGCAGGCCAGTCGCAGGCGAATAGGGCACGCCAATGCGGGCCCACAGAAGGCGCATGTAGTCGTAAATCTCGGTCACTGTGCCGACGGTTGACCGCGGGTTCTTCGACGTTGTCTTTTGCTCAATCGAGATGGCGGGCGACAAGCCTTCAATCGAGTCCATGTCCGGTTTTTGCATCAGCTCTAGGAACTGTCGCGCATAGGCGGAAAGGCTTTCGACATAGCGTCTTTGGCCTTCAGCATAGATCGTGTCAAAAGCGAGCGAGCTTTTGCCGGATCCAGATAGGCCTGTGATCACCACTAACTCACCGCGAGGGATTTCAACCGTGACATTCTTCAAATTGTGTTCGCGCGCGCCGCGCACACGGATTACTGGCGATTCAGACATGTGTGACCTTGATTATGCTTACCTTAGAGCTGAAGCCCCAAGGCCAAAACAATGTTGCCCTGATTAGCGCGTGCGAACCAGCTTGACGAATAGAACATTATGTGAACATCTTGCGCTTGTCCACGGCATGCACAGTTTTACATGCTTATCCACAAGGCGAGGCGGTTTGTGTGTCGCCCCTCTCTTCTGGTTTGGACATGAGACCTGTAGCGTCAGTTTCAAATGGATACGATGCCAAAGCGCGACAGGATGAGTCGGCAGCGGCAAAAAAGACGGAGTAAGGGCAATGGCGGGCAGCGTGAACAAAGTGATCTTGGTTGGAAACTTAGGGCGCGACCCTGAGATCAAGTCCTTTCCATCAGGCGATCGCATCGCGGAGTTTTCTGTCGCGACCAGTGAGCGCTGGAATGACAAAGCAACTGGCGAGAAAAAAGAAAAGACCGAATGGCACCGCGTTGTTGTGCGTAACGACAATCTGGTGAAGGTCGTCGAAAACTACGTCAAAAAGGGTAGCAAGGTCTATGTTGAAGGCCAGCTGCAGACCCGTGAGTGGACTGATCAAGCTGGTCAGAAGCGTTATTCCACGGAAGTGGTTATTGGCCGGTTCAAAGGTGAAATCACCATCCTTGATGGCCGTTCTGGTGGTGGTGACATGGTCGAAGATCGTTCAGAAGGCGGATTTGGCGGCGGTCGTTCGATGGGCGGTAGCGGCGGCGGCTTTGGCGGCGGATCCTCTGCACCCAGGGCTGTTCAAGGTGAAAAACGCTCATTTGCGGCGGACCTTGAGGACGATATCCCGTTTTGATCGGACCAGGCTTAGACTGAGTTTTTCGCTTTGCCTGAGGCGGCTTGTTCGCTGCTCTTACATGCCTCAAGCGTCGCATCAATGCCCTTGAGTAGGGTTTCGGGCGTCACTGGCTTTGCGATGTGGAAGTCACAGCCGGCCCAAAAAGACTGCGTGATATGTTCCTTCATCGCATTGGCGCTGACCATGGCGATGGGCGTACGCCGCAAGCCATCACTGCGTTCAATCTCGCGGATTTGCTTTGTCGCTGATAGGCCATCCATAATCGGCATCTGCATGTCCATCAGCACAAGATCAAAATGTGCATTCTTCCACATCTCAACGGCCTCTACGCCGTTCTGGGCGATCGTCAGTGCGATGCCATGGGGTTCAAGGATCATCGCGATCACACGCTGATTAACAGGATGATCTTCCGCCAACAGGATCGAACGACTTGCTGCATGCGGCAAAATGCCTGTTGGCGCAATGCTTGGGCTTGTTTGAGGTGGCAAGTTTTGGGCTTCCAGCTTGACCCTTGGCAAAGGCAGAATGACAGAGAATAGGCTGCCAATCCCGGCCTCAGAAGTGACTAGGAACTGCCCACCCATCATGTCGGTTAAGGTGCGGCAGATCGATAAGCCTAAGCCAGTTCCGCCGAAGTTCTTAGTAATGGAAGCATCAGCCTGTTCAAACCTCGCAAACAGCCGATTTTTGGTCTGCTCGTCAAAGCCGATACCGGTGTCCTTGACGCTGATCATTACATCGCACGATCCATCCGCCTTGTCCGTCGCTGTGATGCTGATGTCGATTTGACCTTTTTGGGTGAATTTCACCGCGTTTGAGGCTAGGTTCGATACGATTTGCTTGACCCGTACGCCATCGCCTTCAAATAAGCCTTCGGTTCCGGGGCAAAAATTGACATGGAATCCAAGGCCTTTTTCCTCAGCCCGTATTCCGATGACTTGCGCCGTCGCCTCAATGGTTTTGCGAAGGTCAAAAGGCTCGGGCTGCAAAGTAAACTTGCCCGCTTCGATTTTCGAGACATCGAGGATATCCGACAAAAGAAGTTCCAGCGTCTCCCCAGACGATTGAATAAGGTCGACCATTTCGCGCTGGTTGTGCGTCAAATCGGTGCGGGACAAAGCCCCGACTACACCGATGACCCCATTTAAGGGGGTGCGGATCTCATGACTCATATTGGCTAGGAAGCTACTCTTGGCGCGATTGGCAGATTCGGCTTGTTCACGCGCTGTCAGCAATTCAGTTTCAGTGCGCTTGCGCTCGGTGATGTCGTAAAGCATATTCACAAAGCGTGGCTTATTCGTCTGGGTTGCGGGCAGAGGCACAACGGTCGCATCGACCCAAAACAACGATCCATCCTTAGCCCGGTTGCAGACTTCGCCATGCCAGGAGTGGCCAGCGTTGATCGTGTCCCGCATCCTTTGGAAATAGGATGGATCATGCATGTCCGATTGGACGGACCTATAACTTTGCCCGATTAGTTCTTCGCGTGAATAACCGCTAATTTCGCAATAGCGATCATTAACGAATTCAATATGGCCAAATTGATCCGCAACGGTGATGATCGAGTGCTCATCCAGCGCAGATTGATAGGCATTGAGATTGGCCAAGGCATCATCGGCGCGACGCTGGGCTTCAACCAGTTCGGTGACCTCGGTTTCAATTGCTTGGAAACCTTCCAGCTGCCCTTGCTCGTCCAATAGGGGTTGGATATCTAAATTGATCCAGTACATCCGGCCGTCTTTTGTCCGGTTCAAGAGGGTGGCGCTGGCGGCCTGTCCCCGATCAATGGCTTCGATCAATTTCGCCACTTCTAGTGGATCGGTTTCTGGGCAGAAAGTCAGTTGGCTTGGCCTTTTGCCAATCACTTCGTCGCGGCTATAGCCAGAAAGGGCAAGATACGCGTCGTTGACCCAAATGATTTCTCGATTTTTATTGGTGCGCACAACAGGGTTGCGGGCCAACTCGGCAAAGCGCGCAAACTCCCGATAGCGGATTTTATCTCTTTGGCTGCTTTCTCGATCTTGCCACCAAAGCCTAAAAATTAAGATGAAGGCAATGCTTACTAAAATGATGGTGCTGAGAAGCCCAGTCTGGATATTTTCTTTGGCGGCTTTAATATCTGACGAGCCTGTTACAAGTGCGTTCTTGATTTCTTGGTTATAGGTAGCTTTCAGATTGGCATAATCTTGCGAGGATAGAATGGTGACGGCGTTTTTCTTTTTGCCGTCATCTACCAGGGCAAAGGATAGGCGTTCAAAATCAATGAGTTTTGTGTTTGCCAGTACGACTGCGTCTAGGTTTTCCTGCACCCCTGCTGGGCCGATGGACATGGCCTTGACAATGGTTGCTTGAAGAAGTGGTGCATTTTCTTCGTAACGCTTTACCCATTTTGGGTCGGCTGTTGTAGCATACATGAGCGCGGACATGGTTAAGACTTCGTCGATCCGATTGATCTCGCCAGTAGCTTCGGTGAACAAAATCTGTCGTATATTGATGTCGCGATAGGAAGCAAACTGCCACGCCGAAGCCACTGCTAGAAGCAAAATAGCAAACGTCACTGTCAGTAGCCTGGGGATCGATTTCATGCGGCTATCCTAAAGATTGGCATGATTGATATACCGATTGGTATTTCTGTTGAGTTAAATTGTTATTTTGGGGCGATTTTTGCGATTTGCAGTGTCGACACCCAGAGCGCACCTGTAGCTTACGTCATTGTCGGACGTGTTTGCGGGAGGCCCCCAGATTTCCGACTCGACTCACCGGCGTCTTCGTGATTAGAACAAAACAAGAACATAAAAAGCAGGAAGGTGTGTGATTTTAAGCCATGAGACCGGATTTGACCGCGTTGCGCACCCAGATACGGGCCATTGAAACAGAGGGCCGCCCGGCGTTGAGCTGTTTACCAACAGGCGCAGACATGTTGGACGTGGCCTTGGGCGGCGGGTTGGCTTTGGGCGGTGTAACCGAAGTAGTTCCTGCTGCTTTCATGGATGAGCCAGCCAGCTTGCACTTTGCTTTCGCCTGTATGGCCAAGGCGCTGCAACAGCGTTCGGGTGATCTGGTGGTGATTGAAGATGCCAGTCGCGGGCAGGGGTGGGGGGCCGCTTGGGGGCAACTTTATGGCCCGGGCTTGCAGAAGCTTGGCGTGTGTCCGTCCCGTATTTTGTTGGTGCGCGCGCCGGATGTGAAGGGCTTTCATGCCTGTCTGGAGGATGCGGCACGAACCTTTGGATTGGCAGGTGTTTTGGCGGTGTCTGGTCCAAAGGCCGGATTCAGCCTTGCTGGGGCGCGGCGGGTCCAATTGGCGGCAGAGCAGGCCCATAGCTTGGTTCTGGCTGTCCAAGGGTTGCGCACCTCTGCTTTTGCGCCAGCACGTGCGCGACTGGTGCTGGCCAGTCGCCCATGCCGATCTGTGCCTTTGGGCACGGCCCTGCCGGGGCTTGGCCCTCCGGCTTGGAGACTTCACCTTGAGCGTGCCCGTAATGGCGCGCGTCCACAATCCTTTGATTTGGAGTATGATGATGCGACGCATTGCCTGTATCAGCCTGCCACGTTGGCCAACCGATCGTCTCAGTCGCAACGCCTCTCTGCTTAAAGCGAAGAGGCTTATGGCAGAGGGGGCTGGTTTCTCGCGGTCCAAACCCTGTGCGACGGTTGCGCGCAGTGCGGGGGGAATCCGACTTATTGCCCTCAATCGTGCCGCCCAAGAAGCGGGTTTATCTTCTGGCATGATGCTGGCGGGGGCTAAGGCCTTGGTGACAGATATTTGTGTTGCCGACAGTGATCCCGTGGGGGAGGGCGATGATCTGATCGCTTTGGCGCGTTGGGCCATGCGGTGGAGCCCGTATTGCGCCCCAGTCAAAGGCCTTGAAAACACCCATGCGCTCTTCCTCGATATCACCGGTTGTGCCCATTTATTTGGGGGAGAGGCCGCTATGCTGGCCGATATGGTCACCAAAATGCGGGCTCTGGGCCTGACAGCGCGTGCAGCTTGTGCTGCCACACCCGGCGCAGCCTTTGCTTTGGCGCGCTTTGCGCCAGATGCGCGCCATGGCTTAAGTGCCCCCGATGGCGCGGCTTTGCGTGCCTTGGTGGGGGCTTTGCCGGTTGAGGCTTTGCGTCTGCCAAACGGCACGACCACAGGCTTGCGCGCTTTGGGCTTGAAAACCATTGGCCAAGTCGCCACCCAATCGTCGGCGGCTTTGGCCCGGCGGTTCGGAATTGATCTGGTGCGTGCCTTGGATCGGGCTCGTGGGCTTGAGGAAGAAGCTATCGATCCCGTCGCAGAGATTATACCGCGGCGTATCCGCCTGCGCTTGGCCGAACCATTGATGACCCGCCAAGGCCTGGAGGTAGCAGGGGCGAAGGCTGCAGGAGAAATGTGCACGCTTTTGGACTCCTATAATGAAGGCGCACGCCGCTTGGTTCTCAATCTCTATCGCGTGGATGGGGTTGTCTTACAGCTTGTTGGCGGGTCCGGGCGTGCCCATCGTGATGCGGTTTTGTGGACGAAGGTCTTGTGTGAACGGATTGAGGCAGAGGCTAATGGAGCCGGGCTTGATCTGGGCTTTGGGGTTGATCTGGTTGAAATTTGTGCGCCTGTGGTGGAGGTGCTGGAAGGCCAAGTCATGGACTTAGACCCAGTGGCTGCTGCTGCCTTAGCCAGTGCTGATGCCCTACATCGCCTGGCCGATCGCCTATCCGCCCGCTTAGGCGCTGGACGGGTGACGCGGATGGAGGCGGTGGCCCATTGGGTGCCCGAACAGGCCGTCCGCCCTGTGGCTGTTGCCGATAGACGCCCGCAGGTGAGCCGCTTCCCCGAAGCCTTGGCGGCGCGCCGCCCGGCTTTGCTGTTGGAGCGGGCTGAACCGATTGATGCCATTGCCGAGGTGCCAGATGGCCCCCCCCGCCTGTTTCGTTGGCGCGCTTTAGCTTTCAAAGTCGCGTGCGCCGAGGGGCCTGAGCGTATTGCCTGTGGCGAAGCTCATGACCGTGACTATTATCGCATTGAGACGATTGAGGGGCGTCGCTTCTGGCTCTACCGCCAAGGTCTGCCCGGCAAAGTCGATCATCCCAAATGGTATGTGCATGGGAGTGCGGCATGAAGCTTCTCTGCTTATTCCCGATAAAATTCAGGTGTGGCCATGCGCATCTTTGAGCCTTTGGCCACAACCAGTTTCTCCTTTCTAAAAGGGGCGAGCCAGCCCGATGAAATGGTATGGGCGGCCCATGGTTTAGGTCTGCAAGGCATAGGCGTGGCTGATATCAATACAGTCGCTGGTGTGGTGCGTGCCCATGTAGCGGCCAAAGAAGCAGGCCTTAGACTGATTGTTGGGGCCCGCTTGATTGCTCTCGATGGATTTGAGGCTGTCATCTATCCTAAAGACCGTAAGGCTTGGGGCCGGCTGACCCGCTGTTTGACGCGCGGCAACCGCCGCTCACGCAAGGGCACCTGCACTTTAGAGAAAGCCGACGTGCTGGAAGCTATGGATGGCGCCTGTGCCATCCTTGTGCCGCCGCCCATCCTCACACAAACTTGGTTAGACCAAGCCCAAGCCCACTTGGCCGACGCACCTTTAACCGCTGACCTTTATGTCGCGGCGACCCGGCCTTTCGATGGCACAGACTTTCAACGCCTCGCCCAATTGGTGGGGCTGGTTAAAGGTACACGCGGGCGCTTGATTGCCACCATGGATGCGCTGTTCCACAACCCAGAACGGCGGCTTCTGGCCGATGTTCTGGCCTGCATCCGTACCAAAACCACATTGGAGGCAGCCGGTTATCTGCGCTTACAAAATAGCGAAAGATGCCTGAAAAATCCTGATGAAATTATTCGTCTCTTCAAAGGGTTTGAAGATTGTCTTCAGGCACAAAAGAAACTCTTTGATGCGATCACTTTCTCCCTTGATCAACTGGCTTATGAATATCCTGATGAAGTTGTAGCACAGGGGGAAACCCCGATGGATAGTTTAATGCGTTTGAGTGAGTTGGGCGCGCAAGATCGCTATCCTGATGGAGTGCCAGAGCGGGTGCGGGCGGCCTTGGATCATGAGTATGCGCTGATCAATGAGCTGAGCTATGCACCCTATTTTCTGACCGTTTATGACATTGTCGCTTTTGCGCGCAGCCGGGGCATTGTGTGCCAAGGCCGGGGCTCAGCGGCCAATTCTGTGGTGTGTTATTGCCTTGGCATCACCGCCGTTGACCCCATCCGTGTCGATCTTTTGTTTGAGCGCTTCATCTCAGCAGAACGGCGCGAACCCCCCGATATTGACGTGGACTTTGAGCATGAGCGCCGCGAAGAAGTTATCCAATATATTTATGACAAATTTGGCCGCCACCGGGCTGGCATTGCTGGGGTTGTGATTTCCTATCGCGGCCGCTCTTCCTTGCGGGAAGTTGGCAAAGTAATGGGGCTGAGCGGGGACACGCAAGAAGCTTTGGCCAAGTCTGTCTGGGGCTGGGGACGGGGTGGGGTTGATCCCGCCCTGATTCATAAGATGACGGGTCTGGACATTACGAGCCCGGTGATTGCGCAGACGATGATGCTGGCCCGCACGCTGCACGGATTTCCCCGCCATTTGTCCCAGCATGTCGGCGGCTTTGTTATTACGCGCGGCCCACTCGATGAAGTGGTGCCCATTGGCAATGCGGCCATGCCAGACCGTACCTTTGTCGAGTGGGACAAGGATGATTTGGATGCCTTGGGTATTTTGAAGATTGATGTGCTGGCCTTGGGCATGCTGACCTGTGTCGCGCGCGCCTTTGAGTTTTTAGAGCATGATTATGGTGTCCGGCTTGGCCTTGCCGATATTCCCGCCGAAGACCCCGCCGTTTATGATATGATTTGTGCGGCGGACACGGTCGGCGTGTTTCAAATTGAAAGCCGGGCGCAAATGTCGATGCTGCCGCGGCTGCGCCCACGCACCTTTTATGATCTGGTGATTGAAGTCGCCATCGTGCGCCCAGGCCCTATTCAGGGCGATATGGTCCATCCTTATTTGCGCCGTCGTCAGGGCCAAGAAAAGGTCACCTTTCCCTCTAAGGAGCTGGAAGAAGTATTGGGCAAAACCCTCGGCGTGCCCTTGTTTCAAGAACAAGCCATGCGCATCGCCATTGTTGCTGCGGGCTTTACGCCCTCTGAAGCCGACCGTTTGCGCCGTGCTATGGCCACCTTTCGCAAAGTTGGCATCATCCATGAATTTGGCAAACGCTTGGTCGATGGCATGGTGGCCAATGGCTATGAGCAAGACTTTGCCGAGCGCTGTTTCCGCCAGATTGAAGGCTTTGGCGAATATGGCTTCCCCGAAAGCCATGCGGCCAGTTTCGCTTTGATTGTTTATGTATCGGCTTGGCTGAAGAAGCATTGGCCGGAGGTTTTTCTTGCCGCCATTCTCAATGCGCAGCCGATGGGCTTTTATGCGTCGGCCCAATTGGTGCGCGACGCCAAGGAGCATGGCGTAGAGGTGCTGCCGCCAGATGTCGGCTTTTCGGATTGGGACAATGTGCTGGAAGCGCGTGTCGGTCACACCCGTAAAGCCGTGCGTTTGGGCTTACGGGAGATTAAGGGTTTTAAAGAGGCAGATGCGGCGCGCTTGGTGGCGGCGCGGGCCGGGGGTGGGGCTTATCGGGATGCTGAAGACCTGAAACGGCGTGCTCGCCTCAATGGCCGGGCGATGGATTTGCTTTCCGATGGTGATGCGATGGGGAGCTTACAGTTGGATCGTCGCCAAGCGCTTTGGCGTGCCAAAGGTTTGGCAGAACATGCCTTGCCCTTGTTTGAGCATGCCAGCGAATATGGCCCAGAAGTCGACCCGGCCTTGCCAGAAATGCCGCTGAGCGAGCAGGTCGTTCACGATTACGCCCGTCTGCGCCTAAGCCTAAAGGCCCATCCGGTGTCGTTTTTCCGAGCTGAATTGGCAGAAAAGCGCTTTGTGACCTCACAAGGTCTCAAGACCGCCCCTAATGGGGCGCGGGTCGATATTGCAGGCCTTGTCTTAGTTCGTCAAAAGCCCGGCACGGCCAAGGGTGTCCTGTTTGTGACCCTCGAAGACGAGGAAGGTTCTGCCAATATCATTGTTTGGCCTAAGATTTTTGAGCGGTTTCGTCGCGAGACATTGGCCGCAAAATTCATGGGCATTCGGGGAAGGCTCCAGCGAGAGTATGGCGTCATTCATGTGATTGCTGATCGGGTCACGAATTTAAACCACCGGCTGACTGAATTATCTGACGGCAGCAGTAGCTTCACCCAGGCCTTGGCACGCGCAGATGAGCATCAAAGCCCGCGTGAAGATCCCAAACTAACCCAAGCCAACAATCGTGCTTTAGCTCAACAGCGGAGCACACGCGCTTTCGCCAATAGCCGCGATTTTCATTAGAGCGGTCCCATGTCACGGAGGAAACACACACCGCCCCCCTATCGCCATCTTCAAACACTATCTAAAATTGATAAATACTACAAATGCACCAGAAGAGTGCGACACAAACGGAGACGGCGATGACTCAGATTCAAAGCCTAACTGCCGCGGTTTTACTAGAGTTGCGTGCCGCAAGGCGTGAAGGCGACCTCCACCACATCCTAACCACCTATGCCAAAGCCTGTGGCTTTGGCTGGTATCAACTGGCCCCCGGTCCGCATAATCCTATGTTGGACCCCACCAGTCTGTTGAATTTTGGCAATTTCGATCCCGCTTGGCGACGCCAATATGCTACGGAGCCCAGCTGCCGGACCGATCCGGCCCGCAATCTGGCTATTCAACGCGCAGGTTCTGTCCAGTGGCAGCGCGCCTTTGCAACTGCCCGAAGCCCTGAATGTCGCGACTTTGTGCACGCCAGTCGGCTGCAAGGGTTTAAAGACGGAATCACCACGCCCGTGCATGGCCCGCAAGGCTGTGTGGCCATCATGATGTTTGCCGCGCCACGGCTGCTTCACCTAGACCCAGATGATGAGGAGGCGCTGAGCCATATTGCTATGGCATTCTACCAACGCGTCCGCCGCCTCACGGCAGCAGCCCTGTTTCAACCCGCTGACTCAGCGCACCTCACCAGTCGTGAAGTTGAATGTTTGCATTGGGTTTTGGAAGGAAAAACCAATTGGGAAATCGGGGTAGTGACGGGGGTGACTGCGCGGACCGTGCAGTTTCATTTGAGCAATGCGTCGCGCAAATTGGGCGTGGTCAATCGGGTCCAAGCAGCTGTTCGGGCCTTGTTACGGGGTGATTTGTCTGTCCATCAGTTGAGCCAACCACGCCCTGAGTTCAAATTGGAAGACCCCTTTGCGCGCCGACTTCCCAAGCCAAGCCCGCATTCACGTCAAAGTAAGACTTCACAGGCATCTTCCAGCCAATCTGCAATCTCGTCGTTTCGTGCATGAGAGGTTTTTGCTTTGACTCACTTTTTGGCCCTTATGATGGTTGCTCTATCGGCTACGTCGCCCCTTTCACCAGATTCACAAACTGGCGCAGCGACCGCTTCGCAAACAGGCCCGATTGTGCCGGGGCTGAAGAATGCGATTTCGACCCCGGATGGGGCCGTGCCGCTTGATTGGTCTGGGCCTGCAGCGAAACAACCAGGTCCTGACGCGAATGTGGAAGCATTTGATCCGACGGCTAGTTTGTTCGGACCCTCAAATCTGTGTGTCGTAACTCCAGGGCAGCCCATACCAAGTTGCGCGTCGGTACCGGACCAAGGTCTAAAGATCACCTCTGATATCTTCAGCGGAGACGTGAACCCGGATTCGACCTGCCAAACGCAGGAAGATGTGCGCATCGGCGCTGATGGTAAACCGCAACGCGTGTTTGCTACCGTGTGCGGGGATGAAGCGGATTCTTGGACATACCGGCAACGCGCGACGCCAGCCAGTCGGGCCAACCCAACCAAGTCCACCAATCGGGTTATTGGCCCGAATGACTTGGTCCCGCAAAAGGCGCCCTGATTGTAACGCTATCCTCGTGAGGGCGGGCAGGTGTTTCACCGCATCTGCCCGCTTGCAACCTGCGCCCAGACAGGTTTCAACAGGATGTGTCCGATCCACTATTCTCCTCTCGTCCTCTACCATTTGAGCAAGGACCGCCGCGCTTTGATGTCGGCTTGGTGCCGATTGAGCTGCAGCATTGGTTGATGCCTGATGATCAGGCGAGTTGGGTAGGGCCAAAGAACGAGTTGATGGATGCGGAGACTGACGCCGTCTTTGCCAGTATCACAGGCTCTATGCCCGGCCAGATCGAAGCGGCAGAGCTTGTTTCAAACGCCTGTGGCTTGCGCTTTGATCCTGGTGAACCTCCGTTATTTGCTGCGAGCCGTTTGGTTTCAGACGACCTCGTCCTGATGGAAATGCGCGATGGCGCTTGGACGAACACGGCACTTTGTTTGTGTAGTCCAACCTTTTTCTCGGCACATGATGCAATCGGTAAAAGCCTGTTTGGCCTGCATCGACCTGTACCCGGTGGCGATCCGGGCCTTGGCGGACGCATTTCACGTGTATTTTCTCTGTTGCGCGATGAGCTTGTTCTAGAGCGCCACAACTGGACCGTGCAATGGAGTGATGCGCGCTATACACCCGATGGCACCCCATTACGCAATGCGGCAGCGGCAGCAGCCCTTCTTGAGGCAAAGGACGCGCTTCATTTGCGGGTCGAACGTCAGACCATTCGCAGGCTCCCCCAAACAGGCGCGGTCCTATTCACCATTCGCATCCGGCTCTACAAATTGGCAGACCTCCTTGAGGAACGGGAACTTGCCGCTGCTTTCCAGCAGGCCTGGCAAGAAGCGTCGCCTGATGTGCGGACCTACAAGAAATGGGAAAGTCTGGAGCGCCACGTTGCGGCCTTACTTCAAAACTATGCAGGAAATCCTTGACCCTTCTGCGTGTTGCGCGTTGCGTCGCAGCGTTGGTTCGCTATTGTGGTCAATCATAGGCGCTTGCCGCGAGTCCTGACTAAATAGGAGCGACAGCTAGTCCGCTCTAGAACCGAGGGTCACTTGAAAGCTTCCAAAACAACCTTCTTCCTGTTTGCCGGTGTGGCGGCTTCCTTGGGGAGCCTCGCTTTGGCGCAAACAGCAGGGCAGAAACAGAACAAATCCAAGCCTACCCAGCGTCCTCCTGTGGTTCAAGACGTAACACCCCCGACACCAACACCTCCGCCAGCGCAAGTTGAAGCGGTTGCGGCCCCAAATGTCGAGGTCTTGGCACCTGCCCCAATCGCAACACCAGAACCTGCCCCGCCGCCCCCGCCCATCACAGATGAAGCAGCGCGCGCGTCTCTCAAGGCGGGTACAGCAGCAAGTGCGACCGGCGATCTGCGCCAGGCCGAACTTGCTTATCGCGCCGCCCTAACACTTGCACCACCGGGTGAACCAGGCGACACCGTTGCTTGGGAAGCATCCAAGCGGTTGGGCTTTTTAGCCTTTGAGAAGCGCGATCCGCGTTCGGCTGAGACCTTTTTTGGGGCAGAGGCCGTACTGGCCCGCCGCCTGTATTTCTCGGGCAAAATTTCGCCGCGTGCCTTTGCTGATTCTGTGCAGCGCTTTGCGAGCGCAACTGGCTCCATGGGCCGTTCAGGTGAGAGCGCGGCTTTGTCCTTTTACGCCCAAGAGATCAAATCGCGCGCCCAAGCTGAGGTTTCATCCCAACTTCTCAATCGCGACACGAATGATCCCGCTGACAGCGTCGGCAATGTCCGCGTTGCCGCCAGCGGTCTTTGCGTTGTCGGGCGTGACCCGATCCTGAAAGATCGCGTCTCTTGTGAAGATGAAGAAGGCGCGCGCGGTGAGGCTTTGGCCCTCCAGGCTCGTCAAATTAAGGCTAGCGCCCCGCCACCGCCAACTAAGGCAGAGCGGGAAGCCAAAGAAGCTAAGAATAAGGGCAAAGGCGGTTAGGCCTATTTTGGACGGGGCTTCAGCGGCTGGCGCATGGGGTCAAAGCCTAAAGCTCTGATCCAAAAGCCTAATGCACCCGGATAGGTCCAGGCTCTGGCGGGCCCAAGATCCACATGCAAAAAGCTGCGTCCATAGCCTAGGCCCGTAAAGCCTGCATTTATGGCAGCTTGCAGCATGCGCGCACGTGTTTTCGCCGTCACGGCAATGTCGGCGGCAATCGCCTTAGCATGATAAGAATTCGGCACGCCGCCCACGGCAGCATTATGGCCGCGACATCGATGAGCAGAGCGGATCGTCACAGGTCCCATTTCCTTCCTCATGGCCTCTAAAGCATCGAGAAAGCGCGGGTCGTGAAAATACTCGCCCTTGCAATGCTTGTGACATTTGCAGGCAAGTTCAACGGGGGTGAAATGCGGCCAGCGCCAGTTGAGCTGGACGGCAGAGGGTGGGGAAGTGAAAAGGGCCATAGCGTCAATCCTAAAAACGGACGACACCATGGCCCTTCTGAATGTTCGGTCGGATAGATTGACCGTTCAAGCCTGATCTAGCGCAGCGGAGCTGCCATAACCCGCGCTTTCGCCGCTTCATATTCAGCAGCCAAGCGGTCGACAAATTCGCCCGCGGTCGCCACTTTTTTGACGGCTCCAATGCCTTGGCCGCAGCCCCAAATGTCGCGCCAAGCCTTCTTGGATTGGTTGCCGCCAGAACCGAAGTTCATGGCAGATGGGTCGCTTTCAGGCAGGTTTGAGGGGTCGAGGCCAGCGTTGACCACCGAAGGGGCCAGGTAATTGCCGTGCACGCCGGTAAACAGGTTGGAATAAATAATGTCGTCGGCGTTGCTGTCCACGATCATTTGCTTATAGGCCTCTTCAGCGTTGGCTTCAGCGGTCGCGATGAAGGCAGAGCCAATGTAGCCAAAGTCTGCACCCATGGCTTGGGCTGCTAGAACAGCGCCGCCATTAGCGATCGAGCCAGATACGCACAAAGGTCCGTCAAACCATTCGCGGATCTCTTGCACCAAGGCAAAAGGCGACAGAGTGCCGGCATGGCCACCTGCACCCGCGGACACTGCGATCAGGCCGGTTGCGCCCTTTTCAACGGCCTTCTTTGCAAAGCGGTTGTTGATGATGTCGTGCAACGTGATCCCGCCGTAGGACTGGATCGCTTGATTCACGTCTTCGCGCGCACCCAATGAAGTGATGACGACTGGCACTTTAAACTTCACGCAGGCTTCCACGTCATGCATCAGGCGATCATTGGTCTTGTGCACGATCTGGTTGACCGCAAATGGCGCGGCTGGACGGTCTGGATTTTTATCAGTCCACTCACCCAATTCCGTAGTGATTTTGTCGAGCCATTCTTCAAGTACATGGGCGGGGCGTGCGTTAAGCGCCGGAAACGAACCCACGACGCCAGCCTTACATTGAGCAATGACCAGATCAGGGTTGGAAATGATGAAAAGCGGAGCCCCGATCACAGGGATGCGAAGGCGAGATAGAACTGCAGGTACCGACATGTGAACTCCCAGAGCAGTGTGGCAAGTGCCATTATGGCTACGTTTATGGTCCCGTCTTGGCGCGTCCCGCGCCGTGATGCAAGTAGAAGCGCGGGACTAAACTGGCATTGCCCATTTTAACCCGCTGCCCTTGCCCTGCGGTGATAGACGATTTCTGGTCACGTTTGCGCAATAGTTTGTCTTAGTTTGCCAATCAACGGCTATTTTGAGTGGACTTTACCTTACGGTCTCAACAAGATGGAGGCTCGGCTTGGGGAAGTTGTATGAGCGCAGAAACACCCGGGGAAGATGCTTCTCTCGAACCAAAAAAGATAACATCAGCCGACGCAGAGGCGGATAACTCCAGTTCTGACTTAAAAATTCGGCCCGATTATGAAGCCGCGCAGGAAATGCCAATTGGGTTTGATAACTCAGAGACCGTTGGGATTTCATGGGCCTTTGATGCTGTTGATCGCATTTCTGACGAGCATGTGCCTTCTTGGCAAACTGAAACCAGTTATGACACCAAGGAAGAGAAGGATCGCCGCGCGAAACGCAAACAGTTTTTGGGCGGCCTAGAAGCTGCCGGCGTCCATGGCGTGATTGTAGACCAGACTGGTCATGTGCATGCAGGTACATCGAAATGGGCTCGCCGGATTGAGGCATCGAGCACCTTGCGGTTGAAGGATGGCAAATTGACAGCCTTGGCGGCTCGCAGTGTCACCGACTTGCAGGCGGGTCTTGGCGTTTTGTATGACGGCTATCAAGGCAAGCATTTGTCTGTTCCCTTGCGGACCTTGGATGGCTGGGTCGTCGATATGGTCCGCTTATTCAAATGTGAGGCGACTTTAGGCCCCTATGTGGCAGTGCTTCTGCCTAAAACGGCGCAAGACGAAATGGCGACCATCACGGGTTTGCAAGTCTTTGCAGGCCTCACCAAGTCTGAAGCCAATATCGCAACGCTTCTCTCGCAGGCCCGCATGGTCGAAGAGATTGCGGCAATCCGGAAAACTTCTGTGGCGACCGTCAAAGGCCAAATCAAAGGCCTGCTCGCAAAATTGGGTTTGCGGCGGCAAGCGGATTTAGTTCGACTGGTATCTACCGCTAGGTGAGGTCTTGACGAGGCGGGCTTAGCCCTGCACTTGCCATCCTATGACTCATCCATTCGCATTGGCTTCTGGCTTCACTGACCCTGAAATTGCGCGCTGGCAGGAGCTGGCGGAGAAAGCATTGAAGGGTGCCCCGTTTGAACGCTTGATTGGGACGACCTATGATGGCGTGCCCGTTCGGCCTCTTTACACGTCAGCAGATGCGCCAAACCCAGCTGAGCGAACGGGGGTAGCTGGCCAAGCACCTTTTATTCGGGGCGCAGAAGCGGTGCGCGATGCCTTCCTGCCTTGGGATATCCGCCAAACCATTTTGAATCCAGATCTACAAGCGGCCAACCAAACTGCCCTCTACGATCTTGAGCGCGGTGTATCCTCGCTGGAGTTTGTGATTGATCCGAGCGGCAATTGCGGTGTTTCGGCTAAGCGCGTTGCAGACTTTCAAGTTTTGATCAAAGGCATCCTATTGGCGCTGGCGACGGTGGCACTTGATGCGCCTGCCGATCCGTTGGGGGCTGCGCGGGCCTTAGCAGATGCCGTGCCGGAGGGCGATCGAGCGACGGCGAAGCTTGCCTTTAATCTTGATCCCATGGCTGCTCGGATGAATGGCCAGACCGGCTGCAGCCTTGAAGCTGCGGCGGGCTTTGCAGCCCAAATCATGAGCATCTTTCCGCACGCCACCTGCCTGCGCGCCGATGCGCGCCCGGTCCATGAAGGCGGAGGTTCTGAGGCACAAGAACTCGCGGTGTTGATTGCCTCTGGGATCGCCCATTTGCGAGCAGGTGAGGCACTTGGCCTAACAGCTGAGGCGGTGAATTCAACTTTGCTCTTCACCCTTGCATCAGGACCAGATGTGGTGCTGGAGATCGCTAAGCAGCGCGCTGCACGCAGGCTATGGGCGCGGGTCTTAGACGCCTGTGGTGTTGCGGCACCCATGCGCCTCCAAGCGGTGACGTCTGGCCGCATGCAGACCAAGCGCGATCCTTGGACGAATATCTTGCGCGCCACTTGCGCCTGTTTTGGTGCCGCAGCTGGCGGCGCAGATGTCATTACTGTCTTGCCTTATTCGAGTGCCATTGGGCTGGCCGATGAGAATGCCCGCCGTATTGCCCGCAACACCCAATTGATCTTGCAGGAAGAAAGCCATCTTGGCCGGGTAACCGATCCTGCGGGCGGCGCTTGGGCGATGGAGGCTTTGGCCGAGGATTTGGCCCAAGCGGCTTGGCCCTTGGTGCAAGAGATCGAGCGCGCAGCGGGGCTAATGTCTGCTTTGGATCAAGGCTTGGTGCAGGGATGGGTCGCCCAAACGCGCGCCGCCCGCACCCGCGATATCGCTAAGCGCAAGACCCAACTCATTGGCATCAATATTTACGCCAATCTGGATGAGGTTCTGCCGACTACTTCGTCTATTTCCACCAACGCCGCGCCTGCGACACCCTTGGCCGGGGCCATTCCACCCATGCGCCTGGCGCAAGATTTTGAAGCCTTACGGGACCGGGCTGACAGCCTAAGCCCCAAGATTTTTCTAGCGACCCTAGGCAGCCTCGCCAAGTTCAGCGCACGTGCTGGCTTTGCCCGCAATGCCTTTGAGGCTGGTGGCATCCGGGCCTTGGGCGCTGACACAGCCTATGTAGACCACGCCGCTTTGATCACTGCCTTTAAGGCTAGCGGCGCACGACTTGTGTGCCTGTGTGGCGATGATGCGACCTATGAGGCCGAGGCCACCGAAGTGGCTGCTGCCTTGAAAGCCGCTGGTGCCCAACAGATTTGGTTGGCGGGCAAATTCCAAGCCGCCACTATTGATCGCAATCTGTTTGCGGGATCGGACATCTTGGCCGAACTCACCCATGCCATCACGCTTCTGGAGGAGCCCGCATGAGCAAGCTACCGGACTTTAGCCAGTTAGAGCTTGGCACGCCGAACGTTACCTCCGCAGCAACAGGCGCGGTGAGCGCTCCGCTGTGGCGCACGCCCGAAGATGTTTTGGTCAAGCCGTCCTATGGCCCCGAAGACCTTCAAGGGCTTGACCATTTGGGTGGGCTGCCCGGTATTGCCCCCAATATTCGTGGGCCCTATCCCACGATGTATGTGCAACAGCCTTGGACGATCCGCCAATATGCTGGCTTCTCCACGGCAGAGGATTCCAATGCCTTTTACCGCCGTAACCTAGCAGCTGGCCAAAAGGGCCTGTCGGTTGCCTTCGATCTGGCGACCCACCGCGGCTATGACAGCGACCACCCGCGCGTGCTGGGCGATGTTGGCATGGCGGGTGTGGCCATCGACAGCATTTACGACATGCGTACCTTGTTTGAGGGCATTCCGCTGGATCAGATGAGCGTGTCGATGACGATGAATGGCGCGGTTCTGCCAATCCTCGCGCTCTATGTCGTGGCGGCAGAAGAACAAGGCGTCAGCCCAGATAAGCTCTCTGGCACGATCCAGAATGACATTCTCAAAGAATTCATGGTCCGTAATACCTATATTTATCCTCCCGGACCCAGCATGCGGATCATTTCGGACATTTTTGCCTTCACCAGCCAAAACATGCCCAAGTTCAATTCGATCTCCATTTCCGGCTATCACATGCAAGAAGCCGGCGCGACGGCGGACTTGGAACTCGCCTACACCCTCGCCGACGGTCTTGATTATATCCGTGCAGGCTTAGATGTAGGATTGGATATTGATGCATTTGCTCCGCGCTTGTCCTTCTTCTGGGCCATTGGGATGAACTTCTTCATGGAAGTCGCCAAGATGCGGGCAGGGCGGGCCTTGTGGGCGCGGCTGGTCAAGCAATTCAATCCCAAAAGCGAGAAGTCCCTTGCGCTCCGCACGCACAGCCAAACCTCTGGCTGGAGTTTGACGGCGCAAGATGTGTTCAACAATGCGGTGCGCACCTGTGTTGAAGCAATGGCCGCTACCCACGGCCACACCCAGAGCTTGCACACCAATAGTCTCGATGAGGCTTTGGCCTTGCCGACCGATTTCTCCGCCCGCATTGCGCGCAATACCCAATTGGTTCTGCAGGAAGAAGCAGGCTTTTCCCGCCCGATCGACCCTTGGGGCGGCAGCTATTATGTCGAAAAGCTGACGGCCGACCTCGCCGAGCGGGCTTGGAAGCATATTGAAGAAGTCGAGGCCTTGGGCGGCATGGCGAAAGCCATCGAACAAGGCTTGCCCAAGCTGCGTATCGAAGAAGCCGCCGCGAAAACGCAAGCGCGGATTGATACTGGGATGCAGACCGTGGTCGGCGTCAATAAATTTCCGCTCGATGAAGTCGAAGACGTTCCCGTTCTTAAGGTCGACAATACCGCTGTGCGTATGAAGCAGCTCGAGAAATTGAAGCGCCTCAAGGCGGAACGCAATCAGGCCGAAGTCGACGCAGCTTGCGCAGATTTGACGGCGGCAGCTCGCGACGGGTCTGGTAACCTGCTGGATCTCGCGATCAAAGCGGCCCGGGCGAAAGCCACTGTGGGCGAAATTTCGCTGGCTTTGGAGGATGTTTATGGCCGACATAAGGCTGAAATCCGCATCAATTCCGGTGTCTATACGCGCGAGGCCGACCCTTCGAACCCCGTCATTCAACAAGCCCGCGAGGCCATTGCCGCCTTTGCCAAGGCCGATGGTCGTGCACCGAAAATTCTCGTCGCCAAAATGGGCCAAGACGGCCATGATCGCGGCCAAAAGGTGATCGCAACCGCCTTTAGTGATCTGGGCTTTGACGTCGATATCGGCCCGCTCTTTGCGACCCCCGAAGAGGCAGCCCGCCAAGCGGTGGAGAATAACGTCCATGTCATCGGCTTCTCCTCCCTCGCCGCAGGCCATCTCACGCTTCTGCCCGCACTTCGCCAAGCGCTCTCAGCCGAGGGCCGCAGCGACATCATGATCGTCATCGGCGGCGTCATCCCACCCGACGACGTGCCTGTCCTCAAGCAAATGGGCGCAAGTGCGGTTTATCTGCCCGGTACGGTGATCGGCGAAGCGGTCGTGGATTTGATCGGCACGTTGAGTGGGCGCTTGGGGTATTAGGGAAAGTTTCTAAGACTTTCCTTTCGTCTGGACCCATTTTGGTGGAAACTGTGTTTCACCAAAACGATTCTAATTGAAACTCTTCTTTCAACTAAGCGTGTCATCCCCGCCGAAGCGGTAGCGGAGAGCGGGGACCTCGATTGATCATGCGCTCACCCCTCGCCCCTGTGGGGAGAGGGGTCGGGGGTGAGGGGGTCTTTGCGCATAGGCGCGGTGGTTCACGTAAGGTGAAAAGTTCTGCGACAAGCAATCAAATTAGGTGAGTGTAAGCCCTCACCCCAACCCCTCTCCCAATGGGAGAGGGGCTTTCAACCCACCAACACCCATAGCCCCGCGCGGAAAGCCACCGGGGGTGCACCTTGTAGAGGGGCCGGGGCGCGTGGTGTGCGCCAGATGAGGTGGGCCAGATTAACGGACTGGCCCGGAATACGACGCAAACCGTGCGCCCCGGCTGAAATAAGTCTGTGTGCCCAAGGG